>Ga0265316_10000427_pt1 | contig 47908 bp, 43 predicted proteins | sample 4522metaG_FD_202092 | JGI IMG/M metagenome (GOLD analysis project Ga0265316, IMG submission 202092) | Rhizosphere microbial communities from Carex aquatilis grown in University of Washington, Seatle, WA, United States - 4-5-22 metaG | ecosystem: Host-associated > Plants > Roots > Rhizosphere >... | reverse complement strand
AGCTGCTGGAGTGAGATTGATTTATACGACCGCGGCGTGAAGCTAATTCCCGATGAGCTGCATTGTGCACCATGCTGGAAGAAAAGTTGTCCCTACGATCTTGAATGCATTCAGATGATTGATCTGGAAGGCATCATCCGAGCTGTAGAAGTATTCGCGAAACAAAAGATGCAATTGAAAAGTCTGTAAGCTACTCTTTAACCCCTTTTTCTTTAAGATATTCACTAAACTGTTTCTTCTCGTATTGATTTTCCGCAATAAATGAAAGTATGAGAAGGAACATGGGGGCTTCTGTATATCCCGGCAGCAGCGTGATCGGCTCGCTGTCCTCACGGAGGAAGAGCGTTGCTGGATACCCGTTGACTCCGAACGCCGCCGCAAGTTGAGCAGGCAAGTATTCCTGTTCCTTGTAATGGATCTTCTCGTTTGCCTCAGCATTCATTTTTATAATAACAAAGTTCTTAGACAGATAATCCTTAATACCGGGGTCAGTGTAGACTTCGCTGTCCATTTTCTTGCACCATCCGCACCAGTCGGTGTACACATCAACCAGGATTTTTTTATGGCTGGTTTTTGCCCGGTTGATTCCTGCGTCAAAAGAACTCCATTGCATAGCCGGCGAAGAGGTTTTCGGCTGAGCAATGACAACTTCGCCTGCTAGCGCAGCGGCTATGGCGAATGCAACGACGATATATTTCATTTAATTTCCAGAAATGCGATTAAAACCTGATTGAAGTATTGAACAGCTGTTCGGTTAGAGTCGTTCCTTTGGATGAAGGGGAGAGGTTTCTTTTTCGCGTAAAATTGCTTCAATACCCTCAATGACAGCAGGAATTTCGATGTCATCTAACGGACAAATTTTCGGATCGCCGGGGCAGCGTGTTTGGCAATAGTCTTCTTTGGGCAAGATTACCTTTGAACGATTTCCCAGAGGACCCCACAACTCCGGCGAACAAGCCGTCAAGGGGCAAAAGAGCGAAACGGTTGGTATTCCCAGCGCCGCCGCGATATGCATCGAACCGGTAGATGAAGAAATGAGAACATCAAGCTGTGAAACGCTTGCCATGTGCTCTCTCAGTTGTTGGATGAGGATCACCGCACCGTTGTGTTCGAGAGATTTAAAAAGTGATCTCTGCTCGATTTCATGAGGCCCTAAATTGATGACAACGTTAAAACATACTACCAAGTGTTCCATCAGTCGAATATACTTCTCCGCTTTCCAATTCGGTGAAGAGCCCCGTGAAATTGGATTAACGCCGATAATCGGCTTTGAAAATGAAATTCCTAGTAATGAAAGATATTCGTGTGCCCTTGCTTTCTCATCCTCGGTAATAAACACTTCAGGCTTTGTATCGCGCGACGTCGCGCCAATTCTTAATCCCAAGTCCAGCATGTAATCGGCTTCGTGACGGAGCGGTATATATTTATGGCGGCTGACGCTTGAAGTGAAAGTGAGCATCTGATAAAGTTTCTTTCCAACACCGATCCGTGTTCGTATGCCGGCGAGGAGCATCATCCATGCATGGCGTTCCCGTGGAAAGGGCATAAGCCCTATGTCGAACCTGTATGCATGCAATTGTCCGGCCTTTTTCCAAAAGCCTTTTCTGCCTGCATCTGTATGTGAAGGGTCATCCGTCAAGATTTCATTGATGTGCGGATTCTTTTCAAGCAGTGGGATATTCGATGGGTGCACCATCGCGGCGATGAACGATTGCGGAAATGCCTGGCGGATTGACCTGATAAGCGGCGTTGTTAAAACGACATCGCCGATACGGTCCGGTCTAATGATAAGAATTCTCTGATTTTTCACCGAAACAATCTATAGTATCTTTTTGTAGACCGCCAAGGTTTTCTCGGCGACTTTGCTCCATAAATATTCCTTCTTAATATGGCGCCGAAGGTCATCATTCCGATGCTCGTTGAGAGCGGCAAGGATTCCAACGCGAATCAAGTCGACTGAATGCGGATCGACATACTGCACCATTGTCCCAAAATAATCGCGTGTGCCGCCGTGTGGGGTGATGACGATCTTTGCGCCGGCAAGCGCAGCTTCGAGAGCCGCGATGCCGGGAGTTTCAAACAAGGAGGGAAGCACAAAAGCATCGCACGCGGCATAAGCCGAGGCAAGCATCTCAGATTCGTTCTCAAGTCCTGGTATGATAAGAATGTTTTTATTTTCAGCGGCTTCTTTCACGCACCGTTCCCCGTCTTTACCGATTATTTTCCCTATGATGACTGCAGGATAGTCAATCGTTCGTAACGCACGAATAAGACTCAATACATTCTTTCGCGCCGGCCCGATGTGTCCCACGTTCAGGATGAATCTTTCAACGCCATATTTCTTTTTGAATAAGTCCGCATTACCGAATTCAAACCGAGGATCAACTCCGTTTGGAATGACCGATATTTTCTCTGCCGGGATGTTCAAACCAAGTTCAATCAAGCGTGACTCGTCCGCAGTATTCGGGAGCACGGCGCGCGACCACTTGCAAATTTGTTCAGTGAAACCGTAGTCTGTCCAGATGCCGGTGCGAAGGTGCTTCAATGTGTGTTCGATCGCGAGAGTTAAGCGGATAGAGCGGGCCGACCTTTGTGTGAAAAAGATTGGCGAAGTGACCAGGGGCGTGCCAAGGGGTTCGATATTGCGCGCAAGATGAAATGTTCCAAGATTGGCAGAAAATAGATGAAAAATATCGCATTGCGTTTGCGAAGAAGGCCCCCACGGCTGGAATAGTACAACATCGACGCCAAGCTTTTCAAGTTCGCTTTTTGTCTTCAGGATTTGAACTCGCGGTCCGCCGTGAATGAGAGAAACGGACTGATAACAAGCCATTGTAATTTTCATTGTGTCCTCTTGTACCAAGCGTCGAGTACATTCAATATTGCATGCCGGAAATCGTAATGCCGTGACCTGGCTAAATCTGCCGGGGCGAGTGGTTCGTTTTGAGGACGTTTATGGGGAAGCGTTAGAAGAGGGATAGTCCCCTCAGAATTCACTATTGCTTCTTCACCGTTGGGGAAGGCAATACGCCAGTACACTCCAGCATTCAGATCGGTGCTGTGAGCCGTCAACTCGTTTCTCTCCTGGTCGAAATGATGCGTCCACACAGTCTCATCCCGCGTTCTCCACCACGATGCGTACTCTGGATAGGAATAGTTATCAATGTTCTTTGAGCGGACATATTCAAAAACGTCTTCAAAGAGGTCCAGATGGTGATGCGTTGGGTGGTGATAAAGGCAGAGAGGCTCGCGTTGCAAGAGCTTCGTGTCAATAAGCTGCCGAAAATATCTCTTCATCTCGTTTGCTGAATACCCTGCACGCCTCATGCTCCCGACGCATATCGGATGTATTGGGAGCTGCATAACCGGAGAAAATTTATCGCCCACGAAGGGGAAAAATGGAAGATCGTCATAATCCAAACTAAATTCCGATGAAAAACCGGCGCCGATTTGTTCGAACACTGATGCAATGGATGCATTCCACGTTCCGTACGGTGCTGCAGCGCCTTTGGGATGAAGCCCCTGAGCATTCAGCAACGACAATGCTTTTAGAATATTTTGAAGATTCTTTTCCTCTGTAGGAAACGTGATGTGATCGTAACAATGGATGCCGACATCTTGCTGCCCGAAATCCCTGAATCGCGACAGCCACTGCTCGTGGCTTTTTGTGTCGATAAACCAAATTGCCCGTATCGAGTGGTTCTTACATAACTCATGAAGATCATTGATTTCTGCAAGCGATCCCTGGTCGGAGTCTACTCGGAAAGTGAAAATGGTTTTCCTCTCTTCAGGAAAATACCATTTATGGACAAACGGAATTTCTCTTTCATGATGAAGAAACTGTAGTATATCGGTGATAAATCGCCGAAGGTTACCTTTGGAAACTGTTGCTACGATTTCATTGGGTAGTCTGTCTTTGTCGAAATAGAAATTCTTTCTCTTTGAGCGCGTATCAAGGATAAGAGCATTAATATCGAAGGGAATAGAAGCAAAGATTCCTTTCCCGATTCTTCGGATCGAGTGCAGATGATGTTTTTTATTGTAAGAATCTGCATCCGCACTTCCAGATGAATAGATATCCATCATTGCTGTTTGCGCGAAATTGCCGAACAGAGACGGCGGCAGAGAAGCAAAATATTTCTTTTTTAGTCTCGAAGTGACCAAACCTTGGGCGGAATTGCCAAGAGCAAGAACAGCACCGCCTTCCTGAAGATATTCCTCCAGAAGTTTTTCCTGCAGCGAAGTGGGCGGAGTGTTAATGACAATTGCAGAAAAATCTCGGGGGCTGAGTTCATCCGAAGCGGAAATCGGTTTCCAGTTGACGCCAATTTGGCGGAAGAGAATCTCCCATCCAGGCTCGGAACGTAGAATACCTATTGTAAGTCTCACAGTAATCGTTCTCTAAGAAATAAAATGTCGTCTTTTCCCACGCCTTTTAACAAGAATATAGAGATAGAATAGATTGCGACGCCGGTTGGAATCAATAAAAAAAGTCCGGCATGCGGGAGGCTAAGCAGGATCACTCCCATGATGGCCGAGCACACTGCTGGTTTTACAGGATTAAGAGCCAGCTTTCCGGAAATTGATTGACGGCACTGGCGGTACATCAAGATCATCATCACGAATTCTCCGGCGACCATCCCGCACGAAGCTCCGGGCGCTTTCCAGTAGTATGTTAACGGAATGAGCGACACAAAGAGAACGCTTGATACCGCGACGATGACGGCCGAGTACCGCTTCTCTTTCCCTGCGGCTATCACAACAAAGGCAAAAATACTATTTAATATCGTAAAGAGAAAATAAAAAACAAGGATTTGAAGGAGAATGACCGAGTCTTCATACTGCGAACCGAAAACAAGCGTAACAAGGGGGCGGGCAAGCACAATTCCGCCGGTGCAAATCGGCAGGGTCGCAATCAACATATAATTGAGAATGCGGCTTACCTGATTACCAACCTCGGCCGGTGTTGCCGCGAAAGAGCGGGCGACCAAGGGATAGAAGAGGATATACACTCCTCTGTCGATCGCGAGAAGAAAAAAAATCAGCTTTGATGCGGCGCTAAAATTACCAATATCGAACGCCGTTGCGAAGACACCCAAAAGAATTACCGGCAGATTGAATACTGCCTGGCTAATGATCGCCGCAGCGCCGACTGGCAGTGATTGCCAGAGCAGCGATTTCCATCCAACGGTCACCGGAGGCGCGTTGCTTATGTGGTTATCATCCTGTTCCCCCTTCCGGTAAATCCAAAAAAGTATTGCGGCATTCAGAATAGCGTTGACAAAATACGCAGCGGGCACCAACAAGACGTCATTATGCGATTTTACGAAACAAAAGAGGAGCACGACAAACGACATGAGCGATACCGCCCGGCTTGCACCCAAAGATGCAATGCGTTGTTTGCCTTGGTAAAACCATTCAGTTTGCAAGGCAACAGGCAGGAGGGAGGCAGAAAAAAGAATGATGACGAGTCGTATTGTGGTGTCCTGAACAAAGATGAAGGATGCAATCGTCATCACTGCGTACGAGAAAAGCGCCAGCATGAAACGCAGAGCCGTGACTCGTTTGATGACGGCTGCATCGTTCATGGATCTTTGGGAAACGATCCGCGTGCCGATAATATGTACGCCGGGACTTGAAATGATTAGTCCGTATGAAAAAACGGCGAGACCGAGATTAATGATACCAAATTGCTCGTTGCCAAGAGTTCGCGCCATATATGTTGTCGAGACAAAGCCCAGGAGGCGGGCAACAGCATCAAAGCCGAAGAGAGACGCGATATTTTTTGTGTGTGTTTTCACTGCATGAGTTTCGCTATTGCTCTTTTGATGGCTTCTTCTCGTTGTGACAATGTAAATTGAGAAGCAATTCGGGCTCGCGCGCGTTCGCCGTGGTCGGACGGGCCGCTCATTCCTTTCCGGATGGCTTCAACGGTTTGTTCCTCATCGCTATATCCCACCAGGAAGCCGGTATCTCCGATTACGGTCGGAATGCCTCCGACCGTTGTTCCTATTGGAATACATTCGCACAACATTGCCTCGCATAGGGCATTCGGCAAGCCTTCGCGATATGACAGCTGGCAGTAGATGCGCGCTTGCTGATACGATTGGCGCACTTGTTCCCGCGTAGAAAAGGAACAGCATTCAACATTGGGCGGGACAACGAGCGCCGAAGCAACAAGGGGACTGATTCCGATTATCTTGAATCGGATGTCGGGTAGTTTTCGTGCAACGGAAATGAAGATATCAATCCCTTTGAGTTTTGCCCGCATCATATCCGGACAGGATGCGACTGTCAATACAAGCTCTTCTTTGTCTCTCGAAGGTTTCCAAAAATCTGCGTCATAGCCTGTCGGCACGATCGTGATGTTGTCTCCGCCATAGTGAGCCAATCGTTCCGCCTCACTCTTCAGAAATTGATCGACGGCAAGAACGGCACTAGCATGGGTGATGCCATAGCGGACAAGCGGAGCTTTCCACCAACTGTTCCAGATGCCATAGCGAAGTTCTTTCTCCTTTGCAACATCAACACCGCCAAGGATAAGAATCGAATGTTTCCCGAAAAGATGAGCAAAGACGATCAACAAGGATGAGTATACAGATGCGAACCATGAAAAGGTCAGGTCGGCGTCGAAAAGCTTTCGAACAAGAAGGATCGGCGCTCTCCATCCATGTGCAACAAGAGTTGTGACATCAAAATTCTTTTGCAGAATTCGAATGTCTTCGTCAAGGAACGATGAATGAAAAGTTGCCGTGAATAGTATGTGTGGTCGGCGAGCCAACGAATTGCAATCCTGAGTTTACAGGCTGAAGGTCAGCGCAAACGTGTGAGTGTTACCCAAATCATCCAGAAACGGAACGAACGCATAGTCGACTTGAACTAACCCGTAGTGAATACCGAATCCGGCGGAGAATCCTTTTGCATCATAGCCAAACTGATATCCTGCACGAAGCGCAAGGAAGGAGTTGTAGACGACTTCACTCCCCAGATCAATTCGTGTACCGGTGTCTTTGAATGTTTTTAAGGCATCGCTCGCAAGGGTAAGGCCGAAATTGTCTGCAATCGTGCTCTGGAATGCGACGCCGAGCCGAACGTTTGCAGGGAGGACGATGGCTTCGTTCAAGAGCGTGCTCATCGACCCGATGTTTGCTATGACGGCGGCGAATGATAAGTTTCCGTTATACTGATAGCGTGCTCCAATGTCAAATGCCGCGCCGTCTGATTCATTAACATAGATTTTTTCGTACAAGAATTTGCCCGTTGCTCCTATGCTGAGCGAGGTGTCGATCCGCCAACTTGCTGCCGCTGAAATCGCGAGGTCATGGAGTCCGAATGTTCCCTCCGCCGGGCCGGGCTGCTGGCGGATTTCAATGCCGTCGACGTTTGTTGAATTCAGTCCGAAGCCGAAAGTAAAGCTCTTGGAATGAATAGTTGAACCGAGAAATTCTGTAGTTGTTCCAAACACCCATTGTTTATGCATCAAGGTCACTTCGTCGCCTGTACTGAACGAAATCCCGGCTGGGTTGTAATACACGCCGGACGCATCGTTGGATAAAGCGCTGTATGCTTCCCCCATGCCTATCGCCCGTCCGCCGACCCCCAGTTTCAAAAATGCAAGTCCGGTTGAAGCATTTTCCGTCTGGGCCGATACGGAAAATGCCGTAATGATAACAATAAGGAGAAATATTTTTGTCCGTGTCATAATCCTATCATTAGAATCTTGTGGAAAGGGAAATAATATGCATCCCGAAAAGTCCGTACGGTTCTATGACATACGCATAATTAATTATCGGAGTAAAATTAGCTGAACCTATCCGGACGGTAAAACCAAATGTCGGAGCTGCCTGAGCAGGTACTTTGAGATCCCAGTGGTCAAGTCCGGCACGAACAGTGAATTGATCGCTCAGATTCAATTCCCCGCCCATGCGAATAATGTTTGTGCTTTTATTGCTGTTCTCGAAGTCAAAGGAAATCAATCCGAGACTATCATTGAATGCATAGCTTAACCCAACTTTCCTAAGAAGCGGAAAAGGTTCAACTGTTGAATTCCCTTGATCGCCGTACAGGTTAGAAGTATCCCACTTATATTTTGAGCTAATATCTTGGACAGCAATTCCAAGCGTAAGATTGTTCGAAAGGCGGACGATGCCGCCGGCGTCAATGCCAAGATCCGTCGACGAAACATTTTCGTACAGGCGATAGTAATAAATCTTCAATCCAATCCCGAGCGAAATAATCTTCGACATTTTATTGGCAAACGCAAATGAAAATTGATTTTCTGAAGTAAACAGGTCTCCAGTTTGAAATCCATCGGCATCGCGCCCGTCGATTTTGCTGACACCGGCATTAATGATACCAACTGAAAATCCGGCAGTAGGTCTAATAGCCTGCGAGTATGAAAGAGTGTTCAGGGATCGGTCAAGTGAGAGCAGGCCGTACGAGACTGCTGCAACCCTGTCCGACAGGAACGGCGTCACGGCTGGGTTGTAGAAACTTGTGATGTCGCCGTCGACGACGGCGGTAAGCGCATTGCCCATCCCCATGCCGCGTGCTCCGAAACCAAGGCGCGAAAATGCGCCCGGAGTTCCTGCGAGTTGCGCATCAACAGGAGCCGCAAGAACCGCAACGAGAGTAATGACGGAATACAAAAATCGCATGCTCGTGCACTTATTGAAGGACAAGTATTTTCCCCCAGATCGGGTTCTCGGTTCCTACGATGACCTGATAAAAATAAGGGCCATTTGAAACCTGCCGTCCGTTATCGTTCTTACCATCCCAGATTTCATCGTGTTCTGCAACTCCTCCGCGATTTGCATCTGAGACCACCGTTCGCACTAAATTCATTCCAAAATCAAAAACACGAATTGTGACATTTGCCGAAATCTGATCAACCGAATAATGCATCCGAACACTTTCATTAGCGGGTGAAAAAGGGTTTGGGTATGCATAGGTAGAGTGGTTGGACGAGAGAGGCTGAGCGGCATGAAGAATGCTCCAAGAAGATCCGAAAAGGTGTGCGCTATTGTCTTCGGTGTAAGCAGTCCCGTCGTCGCCGCCAAACCAGACGGTATCACCCCGTAGGTCAACAGCATAAAATTGCGTTGGTGAAAAAATTCGTTGTTTTGTCACATTGTCGTATATCGTTCCAGTTTGCGACCAGGATGTTCCAATGTCCGACGACCGATATATCCCATTGTCGGTGACAGCATATACAATAGAATCCTTAAACCCAATGTTGTGACAAAATTCTCCAAGCAGAGTTGTGCTCCACGTTTGGCCGCTGTCAGCAGAAAAACTTACACCACGTTTTTCATCGGCACCTTCGGCGTTGACGGTTCCAGCCCATATAATTGAGTGCGCCGCAAAATTCTGTTTATGAAGTGCTACGACAAAATTTCCTGATATGGGGGAAATTTGATTCGTATGATTGTACTTAACCCATGATTGTCCCCCGTCCGTTGTTTTGTTGATTCCGCCTGCGGTTCCGATCCAAATATGGGACCAATTCTCTGCATAAACAGAAAATGCCCGGTGGTTGAGATTTCCTGTTAACCCAAGATCTCCGGCTACAGGCGAAACGTCAAATACCAATGAATCCATCGGAGAAATACTATCAAGGTTGTCCGGAGGGATGATAACAATTTGCCATGTTTTTCCATTGTCGGTAGACTTGCGGGCCATTCCAGCGTACGATGCAATCCATACGGCGCTGTCCGTTGCAGCTATGTCGTATGTAATATTATTAACATCTGTTTTCACGCCGAGAGCCGGTATTTTATTTTTTCCATAAAGCAGCGTGTCAATATTCTGGGAATCCCGTGGCTGCGGAATGACTGTCCAAGTGTCTCCCCAATCCGCTGAGTACCGAAGGCCGCTTCCTACTGGGAGGGAGCTGCCGTCAACGGTTGTATCGTGGGCTGTGGCAACCCAAACATCGCTGTTGTGGATTGCAATCGCTGAAATATCTTCTTCGCCAAATGAGGGCTGGCCATAGTAATTTGTCCATGTTAGACCTCCATCGGTTGACCGGCTTAACCCTTTTCCGGTACCAAGCCAAATGGTAGTTCCCGAAATGACAATATCTGTCACGCTATTACTCAGGGGAGTTAGCAAAGAGGATGTGGATGTGGTGCGTTCAAGTTTGTATGAACCTTCGCGAAGTATTTGCCCCTCCGAAGTGACTGCGGAAAACAAGCTTGAGAGCAGGATGAAGGAGAGGAGCAAGATCGGTTTCATTTAATGAAAATCCTTTTGGTCAGAACATTAGATGACTCTCCGCTTCGATCCGTTGCCATGAATGAAAAATCACGATATGTGTTCCCTGTTGTCGAACTGGTTAGCGGAATCGTTAAAGTGTATATCCCATCCCCGGCGACCGCGTCTCCGCTCTTGAGGCCAAATGGAGTCAGATTTGCCGGGGTGAGGTTGCCGTCGTCGAACATTGGATAAATGGCGACAACGCTGTTGTCGGGGCGGCGGGATGTAAAACTTACGCCAGCAATATCTTGAAGCCCGTCTGAATCCGAAACCGCAACAGTTATTTTAAGGAACGTCGTATCGCCCGCCGGTGGAACACTAACCGTGTCGGCCATGACGATATCGTAAACGATTGGTCTGTGGTCGTTGTTTTTCACGACAATGGTTTGCGATAAGGCATTGCTTCTGTTTTCGGCGTCATTTACTGCTATCGCTTGAAATTGCACGCCATAAGTTCCTACATCTTGTTTCAGAATGTGGAAGGGAGTGCTGGCAGAAAATTTTCCAGCGAAGTCGGTCAACGTACCGGATAAGAGAACATTTCCTTCTGGATCGAACAAAGTGTAGGTTACCAGCGCGCTTGACGATCCGGTATCAACCGAGGCGGAAAAAATGATCGTCGTATCAATTGGACTGGTTGGTTGAATCCCAAGATGAGTAACATCGATGAAACCTGGAGAGGCAGAAGCGTTGATGACGAAGGGGGGTGCGGTTGTATCGACGACCCCCTTATCGGCGATCCTGCATCCGCCGGCAAGACAGAGCAAAAGTAAACAAAGAAGATTTTTCATTCCACTATTCATAAAAAAACCGAGGACTGCGTCAGCCGCTCGGTTGTCATGCGCAGTCTCTTATTATTGCTGAAGGGTTTACAACAACACAATAAAAGAGTATCAATCTTGTCGATAAGAGAATGCGAAAGTATTAAGTTCTTATAGAATTGTACAAAAAGTTCGCTTTAAAGTCAACGTTTCGTTACAGAGGGATTGTAAATGGAGTTGGGATAAACGAAAGACATAGAATACCAAACGTCGCCCATCCTACGTTCTTTCTAAATTCGTCTAGTGGAGTTTCATCTATTACTGGGGGATGGTCAATTTTGACGACAAAGAAAAGGATGAGACCCCAAAACAGCCATCCCGTCCATCCGATGGGGAAAGATATATTCAATAGAGGGAGTAGTCCAAGCAGGCCAATAACGATGATGGCAGCAAAAGCTGAGCGAGCGACAATTTTATGGTGAGGTCCAAACATCGTGTATGCCAGATGGCCGCCGTCCAGTTGGCCGACGGGCAGCAAGTTCATCGAAGTAACGAACAAACCAAACCAGCCGGCGCACAGAAAGGGATAATGGTACATTTCAGTCATAGGAGGAACAAATTGATTTGCTGGATTTGTAAAAAGGAAGGAAAGAAATTGATACAGCAACGGATTCCCAAAGGTTAGGTCAATCCCTCCAGCGGGTTGTGTCTCGGAAAAATACTGAGGATGTATTGACAATATGAATTCTTTTCCAGGCAAAGCGATAAACCCATACGACAGAACTAACAACGTTGCGACAAACCCTGCGATCGGTCCCGCGACTCCGATGTCGAACATAATTTTTTTTGAGGGTATCGCAGTTTTTGTTTTGATGACCGCCCCGAGGGTCCCAAAATTAACGACACTTGGAAGAGTGGGGAATGGGATAAAATACGGTAACGTTGCGTCGACTCCGTGAAACCTGGCGGCAAAATAATGTCCGAATTCATGGCATGTAAGAATAAAGAGAATTGAAAGTGAATACGGAATTCCGTAGCCGAAGTTATTGAGATCAAACGGATCGCGGTTTAGCCACTGGACCCCTGCGACAGTAACAGTAAAAAAACAGGCAAGAAAGAGACTGAGGTGGATGGCGATCTTTGAGGGTTTCACAGAATGTTCTTGATTCTTTTCGATATGTTTGAAAAACGAAATGGTTATTTGTCATCGGAAAGTTAGCGAATTTATTATTTAAAAGGAATAGAAAAGGCTTTGAGAGCGTGCAATAAGTGCCACCATTTCTCTCAAAGCCTGAAGAATCTGCCTATAGGATAACTTCCCTTGCAGTAGAAGCCAGTTCTTCCCTGGGAGAGGAACTGGTTGGATTCTTAACAATTTCCGTGCTTGGACGAGTAACAAGATCAGGGGAAAAAATACTGTCCCCTCACCCGGACATCTCTAATAGAGCTACAACATGGCAATCTGGAGCGATCTTTCGATTCAAGAATTCCGGAATAGATGTAGTTGTGCTTGCACTTTCGAGACAATGACAATGATAGTTCCTTGGTGCAAAACAAAATGATTATTCGCGAACCAGCTTTGTAATTTCAATTAATACTTCGTGACCTTTTAAACGAGCCAATGATTAAGACGGCCTTGGCGCTGGTTGATATATCGTTCCATCCGCTGCAAAAGAACCTGATGGTCTTGGTGCTGGTTGATATATTGTCCCATCAGCTGCAAAAGAACCAGACGGTCTTGGTGCTGGTTGATATATCGTTCCATCCGCTGCAAAAGAAATCGATGGTCTCGGTGCCGGCTGATATATCGTCCCGTCAGCTGCAAGAGAACCCGATGGTCTTGGCGCTGGTTGATATATCGTTCCATCCGCTGCTAAAGAAATCGATGGTCTTGGTGCCGGCTGATATATCGTCCCATCAGCTGCAAGAAAACCCGATGTGCTAGGTTTTGCAACCGTTTCAATGTATTTGTCAATCTTGAACCCGTCACTAAAGGAAACAGACTCCGCGCGGGAAATTGCGAAATTTGCTGCGACGATTAATGCAACCGTCACGACAACTGCCCGGGCTCTTTTTGCATTTGTTTTCTCTTGCATTGTTTTCTCCTTTTTCGTATTGAGATAATGTAATTACAGTGATTTGATATGCTATTGAAAGTGTCGAATCATGGATTGAGCATTCTGACAATTCAGAATAGAGTTTGCTTTTTTTGTAGAGGGGTGGTAGTAGGTAGAACACTGCATATTCGTAGAAGTCAGTTTCCATTTGGTGATGCACATCACCTGCTTATTCGCAAAAAAATAGTAAAAATAGAAGGTTTTGTCAAGGAGAAAATAAATTAGTTGAAATCAGGGCAAAAAGGGGACTTTCACAGCCTTTTTCTCTGATCAGTTCCATACAATCTGCTTGACACAAAGCCAAAAAAGAGCTACTTTAGCAATAATGAAAAAGGGAAAAAAAATACTACTTGTTTGGGTTGCAATCACATTGGGGATGGCATTGCTCATATTCAATCACGAAGGGCCGCAGATTGGATACTCGACTTTTTTTGTGAACATCATTGAACTGCTGGTTGGTATTATTTGTATATTCCTGGTTGTAGTTGAGCCGAACAGAAAGAACAAATTTCTTTTTCTGAACTTCGCAGTTTTTTTCATGATGGGGATACTATCATTAATTTCGAATTTGATCGCTCCGCTCATTGGAAGAATTGATCAATTTTCCCCTTTTGTTCTCGTTCAGTACATCAAAGGGGCGAATTATCTGGCTCTGGCGTTTGCAGTAGTATATCTCGTCTTTGATTCTCTCTTCCGTGATCTTCGTGTGCGACTGAAATATCTTGCCACAGCGATAATTGTCGTGGGCTTTTTTGCATTCTACTTCGGAGATATTCTCGCCGATCCTAAATACAGTTACTCTACTCCAGATGTTCAGGATTTTCGTTCTGTTGACAGGGAATTCTCAATTCTTGAGAAGGCGAATGGAAAAGCACCAACTCCTGAAGATATCGCAGCCCAGATTATATTGCCGGCGTGGCGGGAGAATCAGCCCGTTGGGAAGCTATTTCCGCAGAATAATATTTTGCGAATAAAAGAAATACTTCCGTACCTCGACGGTGAGAATTATTTGATTTTGCTTTACAAGCCCATCAATTTGTACATGATCAAAATGAATGTTGTTGCATGTTTCTTTATCATTTTGTTTTTTGGATACCAATACAGAAAGGATCCCCCTCAGGGTGCCTACGTTGATAAAATCATGTTCCTTCTTATTTTGTTCTGTTCAATGGAAATTTTTCACGCATGGAGCTATATCCATGCGGTTGAATGGGAGGAATTTATTCAGTTCTTTGTTATTGGCCAATATGTTACTATATTCATCTTGCTGTTGATTGCAATGTTTTTTGCACTTCGCTTACGGTTTGTTACTTCGGTTGCTGGAGAGTTTTATGAGAATGAATTGGTTCATAGCGCTCAACATATTACTCGTTGGCGTGATGGGCTTGATAATATTGTTTTACATTATTTTTTTAACCCGAAAACGATTAAGGGACTACTTTTTTCACAACGAACCAAAGAGTAAAGCGAGTGTTCTAATTGTGCGGTTTATGAAATTATTTCGTATACGTCAAGGGGATGGTGAAATATGAAGAACAACAATTTAATTGAACAAACGATGTCCGCGCATTACCCGATTATTGGTAAGAGTAAAGCTGTGGAAAATGTTCGAAAGCTTATCGCAAAGCTTGCTCGGACACGAAATGATATTATCATTGTCGGTGAAGACGGTGTGGGGAAGGGTGCAATTGCAAAAAATATTCATTACCAGAATTTAAACGGCAGCGTTGATCTCCCCTTTGTGTCTGTCAATCTTTCTGTTATTGATGACAAGGAGATGGAAGCCGTTCTCTTTGGATTTGAAAGAGGCGCTGAACGATTGCCATATACTTCAAAGCGTGGCATTTTTGAAATCGCTAATGGCGGCACGGTCCTTATAGAAGAGCTTGAAGAAGCGTCTTTCCGGAATCAGATGAAAATTATGACGCTGTTGAACGAGCGCAAAACTCGCCGAATTGGCGGGCTGAAGTCTGCTCCGGTTGATATTCGTCTGATCATTACTCTTAAAGATGGACTTAAGAGCCTTTTTGAACGAAGAAAAATTATTCCTGAATTGTATGAGAAACTCGCTGAGTTCGAAACAATATATGTTTCACCTCTTCGCGAACGAGCAGAAGATATACCATTGCTCGTAAAATATTTTATTGGCGAGATCAGTAAAGAACTCGGTTTGGGTGATATCGTTATCGATATTAATGCGATTGATGTGCTTGTTCGCCAGACGTGGCGAGAGAACATTCGCGAGTTAAAGGCTGTTGTCGATAAGTCTGTTCTTTTCTCTCAAGGCGGTCGATTTACGTTACCTCCCGAGCTAGTTGACGAAAAGACAGAAGTTGTGAAAATGATAAATAATATTATTGCCGGCCAAGAATTTGTTCTTGACCGATCACTGGACACCATCGAGAGGGGGATCATCGAACGGGCATTGGATAGATTTTCACTCAATCAATCAAAAGCAGCGCAATTTCTCGGGATGACTGAGCAAACGCTTCGGTACAAATTGCGGCGACTTGGAATAGCAAGCTCTCATCAGAGAGTCTGAATCACTTAGCGGCTCTATAAAAAATCCTGTCCGTAGAGGCAGGATTTTTTTTGTCAAAAATCGATCAAGAATCCAAAAGCAAAATAGTTGTCCTTCAGATCGAAATATTCCCCGTGAATACTATAGCCTGAAAAATAGCTTGAATACAAATTGAGCCCTCTTCCGCTCCAATCACCGATTTTCACGCCTGCTTGAATATTGTGTCTGACCGAAGTTTCCAAAATTTTCAATATTGTAGCCTGGTATGCGAAGTACGCATTCACCTCTTTCCGTATTTCCCCGTGATACTCCAATCCGGCATCGGCCATAAATCGGGCAAGGTTCTTAGGGTCAACATGAAAAAGGTAGGTTGCTCCAACGTAAATCCTCGCATTGTCGTTCAGTGACGACGGCTGCAATGCGACAACGCCGTCTAGAAACTCACGGCTGTAGACAACCGGAGGTCGTGAATTTTTCCATTCCCCTATGTTGTTATCGTAGTGTCCGTCCACAAAATGTGAGCTGATATGGCTTATGCGAAGTCGAGACGACACGATTCCCTCGGTAAAAGATTTTTTGTAATTGAAATTAATTCCAAAAAAGTAATCAGAGGCGTCAACCGGGAAATGGAAATTTCTTTCCCCGAGAAGCAAGGTGTATGTGAAGAAGTCGGACCCGATTGTGAGCAGGGAGCTGTCGCTCGCAAAACGATATTGAATCAGATCGATTGAATTGCCGATATCAAGCCGGAGTTTATTTTTTCCGGATTGAGCAAGCATGCCATCGCGCGGTTCATATGTATTTGCAACCAACGGTTTGAAGAGCAATCCATATGGCACAAAAGAAAGTTGATTTCCGGATAAGCTGTCTGCGTGCTCTTCCGAGAATGCTGTAGCGGTTGCAAACAATATCGCGATTAACGTTCCATTTAGTACATTGATAGTCTTCATAAGTGCTGAATCCATATCGGGTTTGTGTAACAGAATCCATTTCCAATATCGCCGTCGGCGACTTTTGTAAAACCTTCCAATCTAACGTACGACAGTTTTTGAGAGAGGTACACTTCAAATTCAATCATCATATCAATCCCATAGTGTTCGGGCAATTGCTTTATTATCTTGACCGTTTCACTGTCAGATCCAATCCTTCCTGAAATTATTCTCAATTCACAGAATCTTCCAAATTCCTTCGTCGTTGTTCCGTAGATTTGAAGTCGAAGTCGGGCGCCGCGAATCGTGTCTCCTATCGCCGCGATTTCCCCGTATTCATTTATTGCGGTAAAAACTATCAACGGTCCGTTCGTAATAACCGTATGCCCGTTCTGAAGAGAATCTAATAAAGATGTTTCTGTCACCGCAGCAGATCGAACGGCCGTCCGCATTTTCCCGAATAATTGTCCGCCATTTTCCCGAATAGTCAAGAATGGAATCCCGATTTGCTTGAAACGGTTGAAGTTTCCATGTGCATCGTTCCCCGCAGCAATAAAAATTTTCTTCCCGCGAAGCAGGAGTTTGGTCCAGCATTCCAACCCGTCTGAAAAGGCTTGATTCGTTTCTCCGTTTAACACTTGAAGCCCTGCGAGCCCGTCTTGAGCCATATCATCAAGGCTCCATGTGCCGCGCTTAATGAGCAGCCATTGGAAAAAAGGAGTCGGTTCCGTTGGATGGCCGGCATAGGCGACAACATTGATTTTCTTGTTTGTAAGGATGTCACTTATCGTATGCTCGGCTGTGGTGTGAAACCACTGCTCAGCACTATCCCCAGACCCTGCAAAAAATTGTTTTGTTCCCCACAACAGAAGATGAACGTTCCGCCGCGCCCGATTAAAACAAGACACTTCCTCTCCGCGCAATACCGCAAAATCGGTTTGATGCGAGTTTACTTCATCGATTTGTTTCTGTTGTAATCTCCACTTTGGAATACCGGGATCGTTGATCAAATAGTTATCAACTCGATCATCGAGGTCGTATGAATGGTCGGTGACACAAAAAAAAGAAAGCCCCATCGCTTTCGACAATTCAATCGACGCTTCAATCGGAGAACCAAATTCCACCTGGTCTTCCGTATACGAGGAGTGTGTGTGTGTGTCACCCTGAGCCCATCCTGCAAACGAGGGAATTGAATCGGCTGAGCGGTAAACCCGCAAACTTTTTTTTGATGATGTTCTGTAGTTGTCATTTTTGGCTGAACGATGTTCCCCTTCGATGACATAGTGAAAGTTGACATCAACATCAATAAAACCAAATACATCTTTTAATCCATTGTTGAACGGAACGGAAACGATTTGCCACCACAATGTTTTTGTTATATGCAAAGGAAGATCGATTGTGTCGGAATAAATGCTTTTCCCTTTCTGATGCATTTCAATTTTCACGTGCGTCAATTCCACAGGGTATGTATGGCTGTCTTTGATGAGTAGAAGCACCGGCAACGTTGCATCGGGATCAAGGCGATGAGGAATATCTGCAAGAATTTCCGGTTCGTATTTCTTAAGAAAGCTGAAGAAATATTTGAACCGATAATGCGTTTCAGCATATAGTAACGGGAAAGCAACAATGGGAAAGAGCATCATTGTACTGTTGTCGATGGTTTTTCTTGAACGCGTGCTATAAGTTCTTCAAGGTGAACTTTGAGCGTTGAAATGTCGGATTTCCTCTCCGAGAATCCCGGATATTGTTTCGCTTTTTCCAATGCTTCAACTAAAATAAAATTCTCTTGCTGATGGCTATAAACTGTTCCCTTCTGTAAAAGGTTCGCGGCAAGATATTCTTGCTCAGTTTGTCCGGGTGTTGGAATAAAGATTGCCCTTTTGCCTAACATCTCAAGATCCATGAGTGTGCTGTAGCCAGGACGTGAGAGAATAATATCCGACGCAAGCATGGCCCTGTTGAGAGCTTCTGATTCAAGAGAAGAGACGGCCGTAATCGATTCGGAAAACTTTATGTGCTGATTCTTCTCTGGAATACCTCGAACCACCAATGATTTGTACGGGACCGTTTTTAATTGCTCCATTACAATATTTTCTAACACCGTTCTCTGCGGTTCGGGTCCTGAAAGGATTACCAAAATATCGTACTCCTTTGCAACGGTAGAATTCCTTTTGAACCGCGTCAGTGGTCCAATGAACGATGCGTTTTTCGGAAGCGGATAAAAATGAGAAAGCCTGCCGGAGAGATTGTTTTCCCCCGCGTAGTCCGGTATCCAGCATGCCGTATATTTTTGGATAATTGTCTTGTTCAGAAAATAGACGAAGCGTGAAGCCCACTGGAGCTGACCGGGCATCATAATGCCTATTTGATGCGTCACATAGATGCACGGAATGTTTCTTAAGAACAACCCAAAACGATTGTCTGAAATAACGGCATCAATGCTCAAATCCTTTGTGAGACCTTTTAACGCCCGATGTTCACGAACAATCCCGGCCATAATCTTCGGAATTTGGCCAATAATTTTTGATACGATTTGATTTCTCTCTGGATATTCGATGGAGAAACCCGGGAGGCGAATGAAGGTTAACGCCGGGAATTCTTTTCTCAATAAGTCATACGGCCGTCCATCAGCCGCAATAATTACATCCACGCCGTCCTCAAGCAATTCTCGTATGATTGGTATACATCGAGTGGCATGTCCTAGACCCCAATCCAACGGGGCAACCAATATCCTTGCTCTTGGGTTCAATGTTAATACTTTCTCCCTTTCCATACGACTTTGCCTCCGAGAAAAACAGCGAAGGGGAGAATAATTACATAGAGTGTATAATAGATTTCAAAAAGCCAAAAGTATTTTAATTGGGTACATTGCCCGGTTCTTTTCAACGGTACACTTAATAGTATGAAATCGCACAAAAGTTTTACAGCGAATCCAAGAAGTAAAAGTGCAATATTGAGCTGGGAAAAGTATCCGCTAAGCAAAAATCCATGCATGCAAAATGCAATCGCCATAATCATCAGTCCGCTCATCGGCATGTCTTTTCCTCCAACTCCCCATCTGCGCTTTTGTCTATACAATTCTGGAATGGTCCTGCATGCTTTACTGAAAACCAGGCTCTCTTTTTCTAGGGGATATTTGTACCCCCAGCGCCCGCTGCTCGTGATCGCTTTAAAGAGTGCAAAGTCTTCCGTCACGCTGAATTTTATCCCCCGGTAGCCTCCGACTTCGTCATACGCTTTTCTTCTGAAAGAAAAATTATTTCCGATACAACTAAGAGGGTTTTTTAATGACATGGCCGCCGATGCGACTGCGAGGATGTATGCCCAATCGAGCGATTGCATTCCGGCAAACCAACCAGTCGGCTGCAGCAATGTCAATCCAGCGACAACGCCTGTATCTTTCGCATAGTGCTGCACAGTTGATCGAACCCACGTTGTCGGAACGATGCAGTCTGCATCGGTCATAAGAATGATTTCGCCGGCGGAGATGTCTATGCCTTGTGCGATCGCGTTTGCTTTGCCTCGAAGATTGCCGGTCGTTCGTTTTCCGTCAATTGCTTTGACATTTGAATGTTTATCGGTGAAGCCGCGTATGATGCTCGGTGTCGTGTCAGTCGAATTATCGTCAACGACAATAATCTCAAGTTTGTCTTTGGGATAATTGAGCAACGTCAACGATTCAATGCAAGCTCCGATATTGCGTTCTTCGTTCCTTGCGGCCATGACGACTGAAACCACAGGCTCGTAACGGGAATCTTTATCAAACCGGGCCTTCAATACTCCATAGATAAACAAACAGCATTGAGCGCAATATAGCGACAGGATAAGAATGAAGAGCGACGTTTGAGTGTTCATTGGATCGATTGAAAAGTAAAGCCGCGTTCTTGGATACGTGCGATAATCAGCGGCAGCACCCGATGGATTCTGGATTTTGTCAATTCATTGTCGTGAAAAACAAGAATGGATCCGGCGGACAGTTGTGCTAAAGCGGTTGAACAGACCCGTTCGTCAGGCCAGTCGTTTCGAAAGTCTCCGGTTAATGTTGTCCACATTACGAGCTTATATCCCAAGGTCTTCGCAGCAGAAATAGTATTCCACGAAAGGAATCCGAAGGGAGGTCGAAATATTTTCATAGCGCGTCCGCCCGCTTGCGTGATGGCTTCTTCAGTTTGAAGAATTTCATTCATCGTCTTCTTTTTGGAAAGGGCAAGGGATCGGGCATGGTTGAATGCATGAATGCCGATGCTGTGATTTCCTGTTCCGATCTCCTTCACCAACGACTGATGTTTCTTAACGGCTTGCCCGCTTAAAAAGAATGTTCCCTTAATGTTATGCTCATGCAATATACCGAGCACCGCCGGTGTTGCTACCGGATGCGGTCCGTCATCGAACGTCAGAAAAATTTTCGATGAATCAATTTTCCAAAGGAGGGAAGGGAAAAGAAGCTGATGAATCTTTCCAGTGTGAGCAATCATAGATATTGTACAAAGACATTCATGCGTGCTGAGAAATCTCGCGTTCCATGCGTCTCCCTTTCCATTCGAAGCTTCCAAAAAAGCCCCCAAATACTGCCATGAGAATAGCCGGGAAATGAATAAGTTCCGAAATGAAAAAATATTTCGTCATGCCGCTGACGTTCGTGAGTTTTGAGAATTTAGCGATGATCCGGTAATCGATAATAAATTTTATGATAAGCGCCGCGAACGGCACCGGCAGGATCGATAAATAAAAAACTGAAACCGGCGTCAATATGAATAGTAAAAGATAGAGCAGGAACGACGCAACAAGAAAGAGCAATGTTGAACCGCGGTAGTGCGAGGTCTGACCTGCCCACCGCATGCGTTGTTGAAGAAGGTGCCCCCAGCTTCTGACGGGCAGGGTTGTCACATGAGCCTCCGGTTCGTACGCAAATCGCATTTTCCATTGCGGAGTTGCGGCAATCCTTTGAGCAAGCAGTGAATCGCTCCCGGAATTTAATTGTCCGATTGATCCAAACCCCCCGACTTCATTAAACGCCGACCTCCGAAAACCCATGTTGCTGCCGTTGCAGTTGATGGGAGTGCTCATTCCTATTGCGCCGGCGCCGCATGCGGTCTGAGAAAACAAATCAATCGATTGAAATCCGAAAAGAAGAGACGACACGTCCTGTAGATGCTCGAAAATGGTAAGGCCGGAAATGACGCCGGCTTTGTCGTCGAAATGACTTACCATCGATGATATCCACTTTGGACCAACAACGCAATCTGCATCCGTAGTCAAAATTATTTCACTCGAGGTTTTTTTGATGGCTTCGTTGATCGCGTTAATAATCGGGGACACGCCAGGTGGATGCCCGCGCAACTGCAACAGTTCTATGGCTGAGTTCTCTTTCGCTAATTGCATGACTATGTCTGCAGTTCTGTCGGTCGATTGGTCGTCCACTACGGTTATGGTAAATTTGTCATGCGGATAGTCTTGCTCCAGCAATGAACGAACACATTTTTCAATGTGAAGCTCTTCATCCCTCGCTGCCACAATCACCGAAACAGTGTACAAACGACCGCTCGTTCCAGGACGGAGGCGTGACAATCCTTTCACAAAGATCAGAATTTGCCGGACATACACGGCGACAAGAACTAGAATTAGGAACCAAACAAGAACCAGGATATCCCTCACAATGATACTTTCTCTTTTGTCGATTTGATTCTCAATATCAGCAACGAGCCGATAAGGCTCGGAAACAAGTTGTTGACAAAAAAAACGCACAGCGATGCGTTGAATGCTGAGGCAGCGGATATTCCAGCACGTGAAAAGAAAAAAATGGCAGTGGTTTCCCGAATTCCCAGGTCGCTGAATGAAATCGGAAGTATGACGGACTTGGTGAAGAGGAGATTCGAAGTGCACAAAGCCGAGATGCCGAACGATACCGGCTCAAACGCAAGCACAAAGAAATAATACTGCACTAAGATGACGATATAGAATAGTATTGTCAGGGAAAGCAAGACCCGTGCTTGACGGCGGTGAAACACGTCTTTCATGAAAAGAAAAGCTGAAACGGCTCGATACTTCTGAAATCTATGAAGCAATGCGCGCAAGATCTTCTTCAAGAGGTCGGGATAGAGAATAACGATGAGAAATACAATGACAATTGCCATTACAAGTACTGACAGCCAAGGTGCCCAATAGTGAGGCAGGTATATCGCAAAAAAAATCCATGCCCCGACGACTCCGGCAATGACCGTGATCGCCAGGATATATAATCTATCAATGATACTGACTGCCAGAACTTGAATCGCCTGTAAAGAAGACAATGTTACCATCCTCCCGCCATGTTCTCCCACTTGGCCCGGTGTAAAGAAGCCGGCTGAGAATCCTATGAAGAGAGAAGAAAAGATATCTTTATCTGAAATCCCGCTGCCGATTAATCTCACGAGATACCGCCAGCGCAAGAATTGCAGCCCTGTGTTTGCCACGACCAACACCGCGCCAATTATCAGATAGACGACGTTTGCATGAAGAACGGATTCGCGCAACGCCTTAACGTCAATGTACAGCACAAGCGCGACCATCAGCCCGATGCCAATAAGGAGTTTCAAGGCCACTGCAATTGTAGGATTCACACGAAAATTTCTAATTTTATTAATCGTCTCTTCTATGATTTGGTTCCTTTCCAGCTGATAGAACCGAAAAAACCAAGAGGGCCGATAAATGAATTGTAGACAACTGAAGCAACTTCTAACGGGACGACTGACCGGCGCAAACGAGAGTCGCCGAAGAGGGCAGAGCCTCTATAAAAAATCACGCTATCAATGATAAATTTTGCGACCAGCGCCGGTATTCCAATCGATGGAACAAACAAAAGAAAAAGAAATGCGAGCGCGTTATAGGAGTGGAGCAGGCCGAAGACAATTTTCATTCGGAGGGGATAGAATGCGGCGGCCGAGAAGTGCCTTCTTTGCTGGTTGATAAAAGAATCCAGAGAGGTAGGAGCAATGGTCTCAACACTGCTTTCCCGCGAAAGCATATATCGTATTTTCCAGCGAGTTTCTTTTTGGACGAGCTGGATAAAAAGATCATCGTCGCCGCTGACGGAATGCTTTATTTTTTCATAGCCGTTGACTTCCAGAAAGACGCTTTTACGATACGCAAGATTCCTTCCGGTGCACAGATATGCATTATCCAACCCAATGGCCGCCGCAGCGCCGACGGAATTTTTTATTTCAAGATAGCGAAGAAAGAAATCACTCCAGCGCGCGAAGAACGTCTTTGGGAACCTTTGTTCGATCGGAGAATATCCCGCAACAAGGCCGACATCCGGCAGAAATTCCTTGGCAAGCGACGAAAGCCAATCTGAATGAGTGATACAATCGGCATCAGTGAAGGCGAGGATGTCGTAACGGCTTTCTTTGATTGCCTTATCGAGCGCATTTTTTTTCGGAGGGAGGTCGGATGAAATTTGGCTTACCGTAACAAGTGTGACGTTTGAATACCTATGTTGATAGTTTCTTACAATTGCGGCAGTTCCATCGGTTGAACGATCGTCGGCGATGATAATTTCGAAGAGCTCGCTCGGATAATTTTGCTGGACGAGCGATTGGAGACATCGGCCGATGTTAGATTCTTCATTTCTTGCGGCAACGATGATGGAAATCGGCGGCTTTTCCGCAGAGGATACTTTTTGAAGAAAAAGGAGTTTTTTCAGTCCTCGTAGCAAAAGGAAATTCAGGGCGCCGTAGCTTGTGAAAAGAATGCTCAAAAGCAGGTCGAAAACAATTTCGAGACTCATAGTGTAAGAAAATACACAAATCACACTTTCAATGCAATCAAAGTTTGATTGCGCGACTGCCTTGCTTCTGCGACTGTTTTGGAGTATATTTTCAAAACTTCCAAATCATTCATGGAACATCTCGTTATCGGAATCGCCGGCGGAACAGGCTCGGGGAAGACGACTGTTACGCAAAAAATTCTGGAACGGCTTCGCGTCCAGGACAGCGTAGTAGTTATCCAGCACGATTCATACTATAAAGACATTTCCGCATATCCCGGGCTGACGCCGGAAAAGATCAATTTTGACCATCCCGATTCCCTGGAAACGTCGCTGTTGGTACGACACATACGGGATTTGAAACGAGAAATTCCCGTTGACCAGCCGATCTACAACTTCACGACGCATTCGCGCATGAAAGAGTCTCGTCGCCTGGAACCAAAAGATATAATCATTATTGAGGGTATTCTTATTTTTATCGAGAGGGAACTGCGCGAATTAATGGACATCAAGATTTTTGTCGACACCGACGCCGATGAACGCCTGCTTCGCCGCATACGCCGGGACATTATGGATCGCGGCCGGTCGATCGATTCAGTCATGAACCAATATGTCTCAACCGTCAAGCCGATGCATCTTGAATTCGTCGAGCCGAGCAAGCATTGGGCCGACATCATCGTGCCGCGCGGAGGCGACAACCTCGTCGCCATCGATATGATAGCCGTGAAAATTGAAACCATGTTACGAAATAAACACAATCTATCTTAAAAACCTTTATGAAGGAGAATCCTATGTCAGATGAGACAAAAAAAGCGGCGGCGCCAACACAATGGAAATGGGTCGTTATTGGAGTCGTGGTCGGGGTAGTGATCATCGGCGGCTCGTTTTTCATTGTTGCCCCGACGTTTCACAGCACGGCGATTCAATCGCTCGTTCTGTTAATCGGTTTCGTAGTGACGGGCGCCGTTGTCGGTTATTTCTCACCCGGTGTCACTATCAAAGAAGCATTGTACGCCGGGCTCATTTTGATGCTTCTCTTTGGCCTGATTTTTACCACGACGCCGTGGGGTGCAGGGCAAAGCGCGCAAATGATTCTCCTTCTTCTCGTGTTCAGCGGAATCCTCTCTCAAGCCGGAGCATGGATGGGCGAAAAACTGCAGGGAAGTTTTGAAAAGAAAGACGGCACAGCAAAGGATGATGTCGGGTTCCAATGGAAATGGGTTTTTGCCGGACTCGCTCTTGGATTAGTCCTTAATGTCATGTTTGTTTTTCTCCTTGCTCCACTTTTCAATATCGATTTAAGTCTTATTCATATTGCGTTCTCAGCGAGTTTCATCGTTCTTGGGTTTATCATCGGCTACAAATCGCCTGGAGTTACTTTGAAAGAACCCGCCGTTGCCGGCGCTATTGCAGTCATCGGAGAGTGGTTGTTTATCGAGTACGGAATTCAATTACCGGTGCCGGTCGGCTATATTGCATTCGGTGTTGTTGAGGGATTCTTGCTGACGCTCTTTGGAGCGTGGCTTGGCGAGCGGTACCAGCTTGCAAAAGAATCCAAAGAAATTGCCGGTTAATTTTTCTCGAGTGATGAAATAGAATTCTCTTTTTGCTAAACCAATTTTTTGATGAAGCTTTGGGAGATACCATATGGCCAGGAGAAAAGTATACGTGTTAGTGGGGACTCATAAGGGTGCTTTCATTTTTTCAAGCGACGAAGGCCGCAAGAAGTGGACCATAAAGGGACCGCTTTTGAAAGGTGCCGATGTCAATGAAATCATCTTGGATACAAGGCAAGAACCGACGGTATATGCCTGTGCAAACTCATACTGGTGGGGACCGAACGTCCACAAAAGCAAAGATTTTGGAAAAACATGGAAACAATCTGACTCCGGCATCAAGTTTGACGAAAAGTCGGGGAAAACCATTGCGCGTGTATGGCACGTTTCAACGGGTTTACCAAGTGAGCCGAAAGTTTTATACGCTGGAGCGGACCCCGGTGCATTGTTTAAATCGGACGACGGCGGTCAGAATTGGAAAGAGGTAGAAAGTCTTTCAAATCACCCTTCGAGACAGAAGTGGACGCCCGGCGCCGGAGGGTTGATGGTTCATTGCTCTTGCATCGACCCAAACAGTTCAAAGAAAATGTTTGTGGGGATTTCAGCTGCGGGCGTCTTTTGCAGTGAAGACGGCGGACTATCATGGGAAGCAAGGAATAAAGGTGTGCTTGCCGATTTTCTCCCGGAGAAATATCCGGAAGTCGGCCAATGCACCCACCATCTCGACTTTAATCCGTTAAAGCCGAATGTTTTATATCAGCAGAATCATTGCGGCGTCTACCGGAGCGACAACGAAGGGAAAGATTGGATTGACATCAGCGAAGGGCTGCCGTCTCGGTTTGGATTTCCGCTCCAGGTTCATCCGCACGACCCTGACACGATTTACGTTATCCCGGAGCAAGGTGCTGAGTTTCGGGGACCAGTGGACGGAAAATTCGGCGTTTTTCGGAGCACAAATCGAGGCGGACGCTGGAAGAAATTGACGAAGGGTTTGCCGACCCGGAACATGTTTGCGCATGTTCATCGTCAAGGGATGGCAGCGGATCACTGCGACAAAAGCGGAATTTACGTCGGCACGAGCGGCGGTCAGATTCTGTTTAGTCGAAACGAAGGAAATTCCTGGCATCTCTTAGCTGACTGGCTGCCGGCAATTTATTCCGTTCGGACTGCCATAGTTTGATTGATTGACGGGCCTGCCGGAAAAATAGCGACGCTTTATCGCAACTGTCAGACACCTTATTCGGGAAATCGTTGCATGTTGAAGTCTCTGGGAAGATAAATCGAAAAGGTGTCCGGCAGAACCCCAAATGGTACCACTCCCAGTGTTGATTATCTTTGCAAAATCGCTTATATTTGAAAAGTTTTAACTTTGCCACCATGTCAACAATCGAATGCCAAACCGAATCCACAAAATTTCTTCTAAAGAAATCTCTGCAACATATCAAAAGACTGTTCTTCCCAACGGCATTAGGATTGTCAGCGAAGAAATCTCCCACGTAAAATCCATTTCCATCGGCGTTTGGATTGATTCAGGTTCTCGAAACGAGACCGAGTCGACGAACGGTGTTTCCCATTTTCTCGAACACATGGTGTTCAAAGGGACCGAAAACCGGTCAACGCAGCAAATCGCGCGGAGCCTTGAATCGGTCGGCGGTTACTTGAACGCGTTTACGACGAAAGAGCATACGTGCTATTATGCACGCGTGTTGGATGAGTTCACCGAACTTGCCGTTGACGTCCTTGCCGACCTTGTTCAGTTTCCGCTTTTTCCGGAAAAGGAGATTGAAAAAGAGAAGTTAGTTATTCTTGAAGAGCTGAAAAATGCCGAGGATGATCCTGACGATCTTATCCACGATTATTTTGAAACGAGCATTTATGCCGGCCACAGTCTCCGTTTTCCCGTTCTTGGGTCTGCGAAGAATGTTTCCTCATTTAAGCGGAAAGATCTAACCGGTTATGTTCGTGAACGGTACACTTCCGGGAATATTGTGGTTGCCGCCGCCGGAAGTTTTCCACACCGGAAGTTTGTCGATCTTGTCCAGAAGTATTTTACATTGTATCGGAAATCCTCCGCTCAGCCCCAAGAATCGAAGATTTCCCGGACCAGGAAGCACACGCAGGAATTTCAAAAGCCAATTCAGCAGGCGCACATTTGCACAGGCACCGTCGGATACAGCGTTCATAGCAAACATCGCTTTCCGTCGCTGGTCATGAACACGCTGCTCGGTGATGGCATGAGTTCGCGGTTGTTCCAGAACATTCGCGAGCGGTACGGTTTCGCGTATTCGGTCTATTCATTCCTTAACATGCTGCGTGACACGGGCTCATTTGGAGTATACCTTGGAACAGACAAGAAGCATATCCAGCAAGCCCTTGATTTAGTCTTTGCTGAACTCCGTTCGCTTAGAACTAAGCCAATTCCTAAAGCTGAATTGCAGCGCACGAAAGCGCAGTTGAAAGGAAGCATGCTCCTTGGCCTCGAAAGCACTTCAGCCCGGATGATGCGTTTGGGAACCGGAGAATTGTATTTTGGCGAGTTTACTGAATTAGAAACGATTTCGCGGGAAATCGATTCTGTATCGGTGGACGATGTTTCCGAAGTTGCGCAACAGCTAATTAAGGAAGACTCTTTTTCTACAATAATTTTTGCACCGGCTAAGAATTAACCTATCGTTGGTTCAGAGATAAGGACGCATGATTACAACGCGAGATTTAAATTCAGATTTGTTGAGCGCGGAGTATGCCGTTCGCGGGCCTATTGTGAACCGGGCTCAGCAGCTTGAAGAGCAGGGAAGAAAGATTATTTATTGCAACATTGGAAACCCGCAAGCGTTGAAGCAAAAGCCGCTGACATACCTTCGTCAGATCCTGAGTCTCGTCGAATATCCGGATTTATTGCGACACAAAGACTCGACGGCGCTTTATCCTGCCGATGTCTTGGAAAAAGCAAAATGGATTCTCGCTCAGCATCCCCACGGAACGGGCGCGTATACCCAGAGTGCAGGAATTCCATTCATCAGAAAAGCAGTTGCCGAGTTCATTCAACGGCGCGATGGAATTCCTTCGAACACTGATCACATTATTCTCACGGACGGGGCGAGCAAAGGAGTGCAATCATTGCTGCTCGCGTTGATCAAGGATTCGAATGACGGAGTGATGATTCCTATTCCGCAGTATCCTCTCTATAGTGCGACGATTGCTTTATATGGCGGAAAGCAGATCGGTTATTTTCTGGATGAAGAGAACCGCTGGCAATTGAGCGAGAGGGCGCTGACGGAAAGCATTACCGAAGCGGTTCGCCGCGGAATCCATCCGGTTGCCATTGCCGTTATCAACCCAGGCAACCCGACCGGTGCCGTCCTTTCGTATGAGAATATCAGAATGATCGTTGACTTCGCGCGCAAACACCGTCTAACGATTTTGGCTGACGAGGTCTACCAGGAAAATGTATACGGAAAAGAATGCAAGTTTTATTCTTTCGCGAAAGTACTGCACGACATGCACGAACGAGATGTTTCCCTTATCAGCTTTCATTCAGTGTCGAAAGGTTTGCTGGGTGAATGCGGCCATCGCGGCGGTTATGCCGAATTCCGGAATATTCCGGATGAGGTGTTGTCGGAACTCGTTAAGCTGCAGTCAATCAGTTTGTGTTCCAACGTTCCCGGACAAATTGCAACATACGTGATGGTTTCTCCTCCGCGGCCCGATGAAGAAAGCTACGAACTCTATACACGTGAATTGAATTCTGTTTTCTCTGAGCTAAAATTAAAGGCGGAGATGCTTGGTAGTCAAATCAACGGAATCAAAGGGATGTCGGTGACGATTCCGGATGGTGCGATGTATGCATTCGTGAAGTTTGAGCTTCCATCGGACCCCCACATTGACGTACAGGCGATGTCGGTCGAACAGCAGCGCGAATATGAGGCCAAGCGCGACACGGAATACTGCCTTGCATTTCTTGAAGAAACCGGCATTTGTGTCGTTCCGGGTTCGGGCTTCGGTCAAGTTCCCGGTACGCTTCATTTTAGGACGACGTTTCTTCCGCCGAGAGATGAAATTGAAGAGGTCGCCGTGAAGCTGAAAACATTCCACGAGAGGTATTGTGAAAAACTCGCACACGCCGAAGAAAAAGTCGTCTCATAGTAGCGCTCAGCAGAAATCCAAAAGAACAAACGTTTAGACAGCGATGGCAAAAATCACAATAGATGGAAATCAATTCGAGGTTGACAGCAAGAGGACAGTTATAGAAGCCGCCAGGGAGAACGGCATCTCCATCCCGCATTTCTGCTGGCATCCGAAACTTTCCGTGTCGGGTAATTGCAGGATGTGTTTGGTTGAAGTTGAGAAAATGCCGAAGCTTGCGATCGCATGTTCGACGCAGGTAGCAGAGGGAATGGTTGTTCATACAAAAAACGACCGCGTTATTAATGCGCGTGAAGCGGTCATGGAATTTCTTCTTATCAACCATCCCCTCGATTGCCCTATTTGCGACGAAGCGGGCGAGTGCAAGCTTCAGGATTATGCATACAAGCACAGTTCCGGCTACAGCCGGTTTCAAGAGGACAAAGTCCACAAACCGAAGCGTGTCGAGATCGGTCCGCGAGTGATGTTTGATGCTGAACGATGTATCCTTTGTTCGCGCTGCGTTCGTTTTTGCGACGAAGTCGCCGGCGTTCATCAATTGCAGTTTGTCGAACGCGGCGACCATACAGTGATTGAGACGTTTCCCGGCGAGTCGCTTGACAACCCGTATTCGATGAATGTTGTAGACATTTGCCCCGTCGGTGCTCTGACCAATCGCGATTTCCGGTTCAAAGCGCGCGTGTGGGAGATGTCGTTTACGGAGAGCGTGTGTCAAGGATGCGCCCGCGGATGTAATATTGAAGTCGGCGTTCGCAATAATGAAATACTCCGGCTTACGCCGCGACGCAACGAGGAGGTCAACAGCTACTGGATGTGCGACCATGGAAGGATGGACACATTTAAGTCTGTCAATGCAGGGACGCGCATAAAGGCTCCTATGGTTCGGAGAGACGCTGTGTTGGTCGAGGTCGATTGGGATGAAGCGATTGCAAAGCTTGCATCGGAATTGAAATCGTTCAAGAAATCAGAAGTTGCCGTTCTGGGCTCGGCTTTTGCGACGAATGAAGACAACTATGCTTTTCAGAGGTTTGCGAAGGAAATTTTGGGGACAAAGAATATAGATTTCATGCCTCACATTATTGAAGGGGACGAAGACAAGATTTTGATTCGTGCCGATAAGACACCGAACAGCATCGGAGCGAAAGCAGTCGGCGTTGCTCCGGCCGAAGGGGGAATGGGTTTCCAGGAAATTATTCGCGCCATTAAAGAAGGGAAAATTAAGGCTCTCTATGCTCTCGAAGACGACATTGCAGCTGCACCGGAGATAGCCGATGCCCTCGCGAAGCTTGAATTTTTTGCCGTTCATGCATCAAACGAATCTACGACAACGGACCTTGCCGATGTTGTACTGGCAAGCTCAACGTTCGCTGAAAAAAACGGGACGGTAACAAATTTCCAGGAGAGGGTCCAGCGTATTCGGCCTGCTGTAACGACGCTTGAACAAGATCGTGCACTGGATGGGTTCGAGACAAGCCGGTGGGACAGATTTGCTGCGCCGAATGACAGCTGGGGAAAAGGGCCGCGCCGCGATGCACGCCCGTCGTGGAAGATTGTTACAATCCTCGCCATGCTGATGGGCGCGAAATTCAAATATAATTCATCGGAAGAAGTCTTCAGCGATATCGCCCAGAAGATTGACAGCTTCAAAGGACTATCGTATCTTAAAATTGGAAGCAAAGGCGCTCCGTTAAAAATGAAAACCGTCGTTGCAGGGTAAGATTTTCCCAACTTCACGTGGATTGCTGAAAGCATGGAAATCATCGAACCGTTAGTAAAAATTGTTCTCATTTTTCTCATCAACCTTACGGTTGTTGCGTACCTTGTTTTGGTCGAACGGAGAGTGAGCGCTTTTATCCAGAATCGCATCGGTCCGAACCGTGTTGGTCCGGCCGGGTTATTTCAGCCTGTTGCCGATATCGTTAAACTATTTTTAAAAGAAGATATTGTCCCGAAGGCTGCAAATAAATTCGTCCACAGCCTTGCTCCGATCATTTCACTCGTCGTTGCGATGACGACGTTCGCGGTGATCCCTTTCGGCAACACGATCCATCTGTTTGGCCGCGACATCAAGCTGATGATTGCCGATGTGAATGTCGGAATCCTCTATCTCCTCGCATTGTCATCGATGGGAGTGTACGGCATTACGCTCAGCGGATGGTCTTCCAACAATAAATACTCATTGTTGGGAGGGCTTCGCTCTTCCGCGCAAATGATCAGTTACGAACTTTCGATGGGGCTCGCCCTCATCGGCGTGCTGATGATTGCTGGGTCGTTGCAGTTAAATAAAATTGTTGAATCGCAGGCGCACGGCATGTGGTATTTTTGGCGGACACCGGTGAGTTTCATTACGTTTGTCATCGCATCGTTCGCCGAAACAAATCGCCTTCCGTTTGATTTGCCGGAAGCGGAGCCGGAACTTGTCGGCGGTTATCATACCGAGTATTCGGGGATGAAATTCGGGTTGTTCTTTCTGGCTGAATATGCGAACATGATCACGGCATCGGCGGTCATCACGACGCTGTATTTAGGCGGATGGCAGCTGCCGTTTGTCGGATATTTGGGCTTTTCAGACCTGACCATCAGTCTGCTTCAGGTGGCAGCGTTCGCCGTTAAAGTCGGGCTTGTGCTTCTCTTTTTCATTCTCGTTCGGTGGACGATTCCGCGTTTCCGGTACGATCAGCTGATGAATATCGGATGGAAAGTGATGCTTCCTCTTTCGCTTGCTAATATTTTAGTGACAGGTTTGTATTTTGTTTTGAGGATGAGTTGAACCGCAAAGGATAGCCGCAGAATGGAACCGAGTAAAGTTGTTCGGAAGAAGGATCTGACAATCCTTGAAAGAATGTACATCCCGGAGATCGTGAAAGGGATGAGGCTCACGATCGCACAGATGTTCAGGCCAAAGTTTACTGTTCAATATCCGGAGAACAGATTTGTTCCTTCGGCTTCCTTCCGGGGCAGACCTGTTCTCGTAGAAGAAAACGGAACCGAACGCTGCGTCGCCTGCGGATTATGCAGCCGTGTCTGCCCGTCGCTTGCTATCGAAGTGCAAGCTGCCGAAACAAAAGACGAGAAAGAGCGGTACCCGGAAAAATTTGAAATCAATATGCTGCGGTGTATCTTTTGCGGGTTCTGCGAAGAGGTGTGTCCGGAAGAAGCGATCATCATGAGCAAAGAATACGAGCTGGCGTTTTCAAACCAAAAAGACGCGTTGTTTGGAAAAGACAAACTGCTCGTTCCGATCGAGAAAGTTCAGGACCGGCTCGATTTTCTGCGGGCTCATCGATAGGAATCAGCCGTCGACTGATTATTAATGTTTTTGCTGTATGGGGATCCAATCTTTTAATTCTTAATTCATAATTTTTATTTGTTCTTCTGCCAGAAGGGGGGCCTTCATGTTATCAGTCGTTCTCAGCAGTGCAACCTACGGAATCAACGCCTATCTCATTGAAATAGAAACCAACATCGAAAACACAGTCCCGAATTTCTTCATGGTCGGGCTCCCGGATAACGCCGTAAAAGAAAGCCGGGAGCGGGTCGCCACAGCCATACGGAATTCTGGACTCGAGTACCCGAACAGGCGCATCACAATCAACTTGGCTCCGGCGGATGTCAAGAAAGAAGGGTCTTCGTACGACCTTCCGATTGCAGTTGGGATGCTTGCATCGAGCGGACAAGCGCGCGAAGACCTGCTGAAGAAATATATCATTCTCGGTGAACTTGCCCTTGACGGAAGCCTGCGTCCGGTCCACGGAGTGCTTCCTATCTCGGTTGAAATCAAGAAAAAGGGCTTTTGCGGAATCATACTTCCTAAAGAAAACGCACGTGAAGCGGCTATGGTCGAGGGGCTTGACGTATTCGGGGTCGCGAATCTTTCCGAAACGGTTTCGCTGCTGAACGACGAGCTTTCGATGTCGCCGCTGAAGATCAACATCGACGAGATATTTGCCGTCGCACAAAAATACCCGCTCGATTTCTCCGACGTGAAGGGGCAGGAGAATGTGAAGCGCGCGCTCGAAGTAGCCGCCGCCGGGGGCCATAACATTATCATGATCGGCCCGCCGGGTTCGGGCAAGACAATGCTCGCACGCCGGCTGCCGGGCATTCTACCGCCGCTGACTTTTGAAGAAAGTATTGAAACGACGAAGATCCACTCCGTTGCCGGATTGCTTCCTCCAAATTCCGCATTAGTGGCGGCACGGCCTTTTCGCTCACCTCATCACACTATTTCGGATAGTGCTCTTGTCGGTGGAGGCACTATTCCGCATCCGGGCGAAATATCACTCTCTCATCACGGCATCCTTTTCTTGGATGAGCTTCCGGAGTTTGCGCGGAACGTTTTGGAGGTAATGCGGCAGCCTCTCGAAGACGGAAAAGTGACCATCAGCCGATCAAAGATGTCGCTCGACTTCCCGGCGAATTTCATGCTCGTATGCGCGATGAATCCCTGCCCCTGCGGCAATTACGGCAATCCTCACCACGAATGCACCTGCACGCCGATGCAGATTCAAAAATACATGGCCAAGATCTCGGGTCCGCTTCTCGATAGGATCGATATCCACATTGAAGTGCCGGCAGTGAAAGTGGCGGAACTGAGCCAGAAGAGGCCCGGTGAGCCGTCGGATGTGATTCGTGCTAGAGTGATCTGCGCCCGCGAGCGGCAGGCGAAACGTTTTAAGAAAAGAACGGGCCTATTCTCGAACGCCGATATGCAATCAAAAGAGATCCATCAATTCTGCACGCTGGATTCCGACGGCGAGGTGTTACTGAAGATGGCGATGACAAAGCTCGGACTTTCAGCGAGAGCATACGATAGGATTCTGAAAGTCGCGCGTACGATTGCTGATTTAGGAGGAAGCGATGAAATTCGACCGGAACATTTGGGCGAAGCAATCCAATACCGAAGTTTGGACAGGAATTTGTGGATGAATTGAAATGGAATTTGAAAATGCGATAAAAACACCAAAGCCCCGGTGATCGGGGCTTTAGTGTTTGGTTGCCGTTATTTTGTGCATCGTTAATTAGTCGATATGCGCTGCGAGAAGCTTTTGTTCTAACTGCTCGGCAATCTGCCTGAAGAGATATTCATGATCAACCGCGGGAGAAACCGGAGTTATCTGAATATTCGAACTGTAGGTCAGATACATGCTTGCTAAGCGGGCTTTGTAACTGATCGCTACATCTTTATTATCCCGCGCGACTTCATCCAGTTCGTTCCCGAGACGAGAATAGTCCAAGTCTGGAAAACGATTTTTGTACAGCACCACGGTGTAGATCGTCGATTCAACGATACCCGGGATATCGCTTTGCAGAGAGCTTTCAAAGACCTTGAACGTTCGTTCATGGTTTAGTGTTTTGCTTTCAGCTCCATCCGTCTGTGCTGATGCAGTGAAAGCAAAAATTAATACGGCAGCCAATGTAGTTGTTGCTGCTCTGATGCCTGTCTTCATAACTTCCTCCTTTTATTTGGTTAGCTATTTAGTTACAAGCCGCATGCCAATCTATTAAACCTCGATTCTGGGCAGGAAAGTGCAATAAATTGCTTTGAGCTTAAAACAAATCGGTGCCACTAAATTGCATTTCGAATTATTAGCGTGCGTGTAACTCAGTGAAGAGGAAAGGATTACGAGAAAAATGGCAGAAGTGGCTATTTGCTGAAGTGTGGCAGTGATTGAGGTATTGCAATTCGAATGAGAGGGCCTCTCGCAAAGCCGCGAAGTCGCCAAGCTTTATTTTTCATCTTTCTTTGCCGCCTTTGCGTCTTTGCGCGAGCATCTTTGGGCTGGCGTCTATTCCTTCTCTGTGCGACGAAGTCTGTTGTTAAGCGCGCGGCGCGATATGCCGAGCAGCTCAGCGGCAATTGTTTGGTTGCCCTCGGCTCTTTTCAACGCTTCTTCAATTAAAGAGTCCTCTGCTTCTTCGAGTGTAGGGAATCTGCCCGGGAAGGAGAGAAGTTCGTTTGATTGGTGGTCGAGTAGTGAAACGGCGTCCTTTGAATTTCTTTCCTTGTTGTGGACCGCAATATTCTTTCGTATTGATTCGAGGGAGAGTATTCCCGAAATATGCACGCTTACGGCTTCAAAAATTATTCCCTCCAATTCACGCACGTTTCCTGGGAACGGATAGTTGGCAAGCAGTGTATAGAGTTCTTTTGGCGCCGTCGGTCTTATCTTGCTGAGGGTTGTTGCTGCTTTGGAAATGAAGTGGTCGATCAAATACGGCACATCCGACTTTCTTTCACGCAGCGGGGGAATTGCTATGTGATGCGACTTCAGCCGGTAGTAAAGGTCCTGCCGAAACGTGTCCCCCGCCTGCATTGTCTTGATATCGCGGTGAGTTGCGACGATGATCCTGGCATCGGATAATTTTGCAATATCGGAACCGAGCGGGTAATAACTGCCGTCTTGGAGCAGCCTCAATAATTTTACCTGAGAGGCAATGCTCAAATCGCCTATTTCATCGAGAAACAACGTTCCGTTATCCGCTTTTTCAATAAGGCCTTTTCTTTCAGATTCGGCTCCCGTAAATGCTCCTTTCTTGTGGCCGAAGAGCGTGTCGGAAAAGAAATCGTCGTCTACGCCGGCAACATTAACGGTCACAAGTTCTCCTTTTCGTCCGCTCGCTTTATGGACAGCTTCGGCAAAGAGTTCCTTTCCCGTTCCGGTTTCACCGGTGATGAGCACGGGCAAGTTTGTTTTTGCAATCGCTTCGATGTATCTGAAAATTGACCGAAGCGGCACGCTGCGGGTCACTATTTCCTGGAATGCCTCGGGATGTTCGACATTTTCGCGGAGGAGCGATTGCTTGAGCATCTCATTCTCATTCCGGATTTCTGCAAGCTCTAATCCGCGCTTGATGGTCGTGACCAGCTTGGTATTGCTGATTGGCTTGACAACGTAATCAAACGCCCCTTCTTTCATGCAAAGCACTGCGCTGTCGACATCGTTCATGGCCGTGATCATGATGACGGGAATTTCAGGATAGCTGCTTACAATCTGCCGGAGGAGTTCGATGCCGGAGATGTGCTGCATATTGATATCGAGCGCGACGAGCGAGTAGTATTGTTTTGACAGGATCTGCATGACCTGCCTGCTATCCTTGCACGTCTCAATGTTGGTGATGCCGTTTGAAGACAATGTCAATTCAGCACTGAGCAAAAAATGCTCTTCATCATCGACAAGGAGAATAGGACCGGCAGGAAAAATTTTTGAACTCATAGCGTTCGCTCTTCTTTGGGTTCCAACAAAGGGGGAAACGATGCCCGTGCTGTTGTCCCTTTGTCGGGCTTGCTGTTGAGAATAAGAAGGCCTCCGTGGCTTTTCACGATATTGTAAGAAACAGATAGTCCGAGCCCCGTGCCTCCCATCTCTCTCTTTGTAGTGAAAAACGGGTCCATAATATATTTCAGGTCGCCTGCCTTGATTCCGATTCCCTGGTCTTCGACCTTTATCCGCACCTTGTTTCGCATTTTATTGTAGTACGTGGAAACGGTGATTCCAGCCGAGGGAGTGTTCAGCGATTGGCATGCGTTGTTGATGAGGTTGATAACCACTTGTTCAAGCTGCTGCGTATTTCCTTTGATCAATGGAATGTCCTTGCCGTACTCGACGTTGAAATTATTCGTCGACTTCCTGATCAGATTGCCGGTGATTAAAATTGCCATCTCTACGACTTTATTAATGTCGACCCGTTCGTTCAATTTGTCGCTGTCGGCTTTTGCGTATTCTGTGAGACTTGCCGTAATGTTCTGGATTCTCTCGGATCCTTTGAATATTCCTTCGAGCGATTGCGCAATTTTTTCCTTCGAGGTGCTATACTGCATCCCCGCGACACTGAAATCGCCATTCTCTCCGTAGTAGGCATCAAGGATTGGGGTGATGTCCTTCCACACTTTCGAGTAGAGTTGTGCGTTCAACAGGATGAAGTTATTAGGATTATTGATTTCATGCGCGATGCCGGAGACCAGGATTCCCAGCGAAGCCATCTTGTCGGCTTGTTTCAATTGCTGGTTGCGTATTGCAGCCGCAACTTCGGCTCTTTTTAATTCGGTAATATCGTTAATCAAACCGTCGTATGCGGCAGGAGTGCCGTCGGCGTTTTTTGATACCACAATCTTATTTCGAATCCAGCGCACAGTCCCATCCCGGTGAATGATGCGGTGTTCAAGGGGATTTACTTCTTTACCGCCGAGAGCCAGCCGCGCTTGTTCCAGCACTTTTTCGCGGTCTTTGTGATGGACCATTCTGTACCAAAGCTGCGGATCTTTCTTATAATGCTCGGATGTATACCCCGTAACGGAGACGCAGCCTGGGCCGTGGAACGTATCCACCACAACGCCGTCTTTTATCGTTACAGTATAAATGTAGTCTGTGAGATAATTAATCAGCTTTTCGTATCTTTGCTCGATATCCATACACTCATCGCGTAAGTTATTTATCAAAACACACTTCAATATAAAAACTTTCCGTGACTTATTGAAGAGGCGTACTCTATCGGTAGTGCTGTTTCAAATAAACCTCCCTGCGGCAAGCCGCGGTAGTGTTACAGTTTGAATATTTTGATATGCGGGAGATGTGGATTCCCGATAAAAACGTTCGGGAATGACCCACCTCGAGGTTCGTCATGCCCGCATGCTTCTAGCGGGCATCCAAACTGTAACACTGCCCAAGCCGCAGGAAGGTTCATTCTTTACACTTTTTTTTGTATCTTAAATTTCAACCTGATAAGAAAATGGCAGAATGCATAAGGTAGAAATTCGCCGCATCTTCGATTCTATAGCTTATCGTTATGATCTGTTGAATCACCTCCTAAGCGGGGGAATTGATTTCTATTGGCGCCGGGCTGCCATTGAATCGCTCGCATCGCGAAAGCCGAAACTCATTCTCGATGTTGCGACCGGCACGGGAGACTTTGCCATAGCAGCTCTGCGCTTAAACCCTGCAGAAGTGATCGGTGTCGATATATCCATACCGATGCTTGAATGCGGGAAGCGAAAGCTCGCTGTTCGGAATTTGGACAGCAAAATTCGGCTCGAAACGGGAGAAGCAGAACATCTTCAGTTTCCGGACAATCGTTTCGACGCGGCAATCGTGGCGTTTGGCGCTCGCAATTTTGAAAATCTCGAAGGGGGATTAACGGAGATGAGGCGGGTAGTGAAACCTGGGGGCAGCATTCTTGTGCTCGAGTTTTCGAGGCCCAGGGGATTCCTTTTCAAACAACTCTACTTTTTCTATTTCCGAAATATTCTTCCTCTCATTGGAGGAATTGTCTCAAAAGAGAAAGACGCGTACCGATATCTTCCCGACACAGTCATGAAATTTCCGGACGGAGATGATTTTGTAACAATCCTGCGAAAAGTAGGATTCAATTCGATTACTCGACGCCTTCTTACATTCGGTGTTGCGACAATCTACTGCGGCGAAAAATAATTGACAGGAAAATAAAGGAAGCATCACTTATGGCCGATAGAGTTATTAGAGTGGGACATAGTCCGGATCCGGACGATGCATTCATGTTTTACGGATTGTCGAGCGGTAAGGTGAAGCTTGACGGGATTACTATTGAGCACATGCTTGAAGACATTCAATCGTTAAACGTCCGCGCAATGAACGCCGAGTTGGAAGTTACGGCGATTTCAGCACACGCGTATCCGTCTGTTGCCGGCAAATACTGGATCATGGCGACAGGAGCGAGCATGGGGGAAGGATACGGCCCGGTCATCGTCTCGAAGAAATATCGAACCCTTGGGGAACTTAAAGGGAAGAAAGTTGCGACACCCGGCAAACTTACAACCGCAACCCTGCTTTTCAAGACTTTTACGGACGGCATCGAGAACGTTGACATTCCTTTCGACGCAATTATGGAAAAGGTTACATCCGGCGAATTCGATGCCGGCGTTCTCATCCATGAAGGGCAGCTGACGTACACGGCGGAAGGGTTTAATAAAGTTTTGGACTTCGGCGAATTCTGGGAGAAAAAATCAAACGGCCTGCCTCTCCCGCTCGGGTTGGATGTTGTGAGAAAAGACCTGGGAGAGGATCTGGCAAGAAAGCTTTCATCGGGGTTGAAGCAGAGCATTCATTACGGGTATACCCATCAACGCGAATCCATTCCGTACGCACTTCAATGGGGGAGAGGCATCAATCAACAGCTGGGAGAAAAGTTTGTGAAAATGTATGTCAGCGAGCTGACGGTTGACATGGGCGAGAAGGGGAAAAAGGCGCTCGAACTTCTGTACAAACTCGGCGCTGAAAAGGGTCTGATACCCGTAGTGCCGGAGATACAACTCTTGTAATAAGAGATAACTACTTTTTTATCTATGAATCTTCTTGATCTGTTCCGAAGATTTCGCTCGGGCATCATCGTTGCGACGCTGCTTGTCGTCATTGAGAATGTTGCTTGGATTGCCGAACCCGCGCTTTTCGGGAATGTCATCGATGCGCTCATTGAAAAGGCGACGTCCGAAACCGCAGTTTCATACATTATGCCGCTGTTAATCTGGATAGGCGCTTTTCTTCTGAACTCGGGAGTCGGTGCGCTGCGGCGAATGCTTGATCCCAGAATTTTTTTGAGGATGTTTACTGAGATTGCAACCGATGTTGCGCGATCGGCAAAGGTGAAGGGGCATTCGGTTTCTAAAACGGCGGCGAGGGCTGAACTTTCCCGGGAATTTATCACTTTCGCCGAATACAGGATTCCGGACGTTATCGAACAAACGATTTCAATCGGCGGAGCAGTGTTCGCTCTCTTGTTTTTTGACTGGAGAATTGCTCTTTCTTGCCTGTTCATCGTTTTTCCTCTTCTTGCGATCTCGCGCTTATACAACAAAAGGGTGATCACGCTTCAAAAAGACCTGCACGACAACCGCGAAGAGGCGTACGAGGTTTTTTCGACAAAAGACCCCGACAAGGTTCACGCATATTACACCACGCAGGCGAAGGCCGAGCAGCGGATCGCCAATTGGGGAGCGTTTAATTTTGGAGCGATGAGAATATTCCTCCTTCTTATTTTTCTTGTCGTTTTGTACATCGCAATCGACCTCGACGACTTCAGCACCGGGAATATTTATTCCATCGTCGCATACTTGTGGACGTTTGTCACGTCATCCGAGTATTTGCCGGAGTTGATGGAGTCCTGGACTTCGTTGAAGGATATTTCGGAACGGTTAATGACCGAAGCGGTTTGAGGACGGTGCGATTTGTAAAACAGAAGGAAATCGTGCCTTCGCGGTTGATGATCTACGCTGCTTTTGCCTTGGGGAAGAGCTTTCTCAACTCGTACAACGTTCCTCGCTGTGCAGCATCGAAGCCGGATTCATGGATCAATTGAATGCATTCCGCGGTGTTGGTCTTGTTCACAAAATTTGCCGCGGCATGGACATTTTCTTCCAGAAGCGTTCCGCCGAAATCGTCAGCGCCAAAGTGAAGGGCAATCTGACCGGTCTTTTTCCCTTCTGAAAACCACGATGCCTGAATATGCTGGAAGTTGTCAAGGTAGATTCTTGAGAAAGCGATCATCTGCAGATAGCGCATTGGCGTCGCATAATGCGGAATGATTTTTTCGAGAGGAGTGTTGCCGGGTTTAAAACTCCACGGAACGAATGCCGTGAAGCCCCGATGTTCGTCTTGAAGCCTGCGAATGCTCTCAAGATGGGCAACAATATCTTCATCGGTTTCGAGATGGCCGTACATCATCGTCGCCGTTGATTTATAGCCGAGTTTATGCGCTTCGCGCATCACGTTCAGCCAGTCCTCCGAGGTCCCTTTTTTACTGCTGATTTTTTTCTTCACGCGGTCGGAGAGAATCTCAGCCCCGCCTCCCGGAATAGAACGAAGTCCCGCATCCCACAATCGTTGCAACACCTCCTGAAGTGTGAGCCCTGAAACCTGTTTCATCCCAAGGATTTCCGATGTGGAATAAAAATGGGGGTAAATCTCCGGTACTTCGGCAACGGTTCGCCGGACCATTTCAAGATAATATTCGAAGGGAAGATTAGGGTTCACTCCGCCTTGAAGCAGAACTGTCGTTACTCCTTTTGCCGCTGCTCCTTTAAAGTTTTGAATCATATGGTCCACGGTATGCGAATACTCTCCCTGTTCGCCGGGATGGCGGTAAAAAGCGCAAAAGATACAGTCAATGTTGCAAATGTTTGTGTAATTTGGATTCGTATCGATGACAAATGTTACTTGCTCATCGGGATTTTTTTTGAAACGAATCTCGTTCGCAAGCCCGGCAACATCGAGCAGCTCGGCGCTGCGTAGAAGAAAAAGGCCTTCCTCTTGAGTGATCCGTTCACCGCCGCGTATTTTGGAATACAACTCAGCTTGCATTTCTTTTCCGGCAATTAGATTGAAACTGAATACCCTGCGGCTTTCAACTCCTTGACGAGACTAAAACTGATCTCTTCCAATTTTACGATAATTTCTTTCCGTTGTACGCCGGGGGTATTTTTCGGAACCGCCGTATCTTTTTGATAAATGCAGCATACCCTGTTCGCGCCGATTTTTCCGACAAGATATCCCAGTTCGAACATCGCGCTCGGGATGTCTTCCGCACCGATCAAGTAAAAGGCGAAGTGCGATGTCGATTGTTTTTCAACGTAAGTCAGAAGTGCGTCGCTTCCGCCACCCGTGCGTTGATAAACCGATGTTTCAATGCTAAGCTCTTTCAGCAACGACGTTAACTGCGCCAGCAAAGGATTGTTCGCGGCCGAAACGACCAATGCGCTGTTCGCGGAAGGCGGTACTGGTTTGGGCGGCAGCGGTTTTGGCGATTCCGTGGCTTTTGGGATCTCAGGTTCGGTGACGGGTTTCAGGGCAGCGGGCGCGACGGGCGCTATTGGAGATGCGGGAATAAGCTCTGTAAATTTTGATGCTTCTTTGAGGGCATCATGGACTTTCTGTGCCGACGTTTGGTAAAAATATGCGCCATTCTCGTCGTTCGCAAGCCGGGCGCGCAATGCCGCACCTTTTTCTCCGCATTTGCTCAAAGCATCGAGACAGTTCTTCCGCCATAGAAGGTATTGGCTTTGCATTTTCGCATTGTATCCGGAAAACTCGAGTCCCCCTTCGGGCACAAGTTTGTCTCCCTGATGAATCAGTTCCTGTAATCTATTTGCCGGTGATGTGTCCATGATGATTTTTCGCTGTGATAATCAGATTTAAACGGTGACTTCAATTTCCTGAAAGAGTTTTCGAAATACTTCCATGGCGGTCCGCTCCCGGTCGCCTAACCGGTAATTGAAACCTTCCAAATATTCTCGTGTTTCAGAAGGCATCAACCCGATCTGTTTACCGTGAAGCGTGCCCACACTTTCGAGCATCGTTTCGCCTTTTTCGAGCGACGATTCGAGCAGATATTTTAATTCGGATTTCTTTTCCGATTCCAACGATTTTTTGAGAGCCCAAACTGCGAAGACGAACGGCAGCTTTTGCCAATCATACCACTCCTTTGCCAGGTCGAAGACAAGCTCGAATCCGGGAAGACCGAATTTATTCTTTCGCAATGCTTCGTCGCCGATGAGAAGGATTGCGTCAAATTCGCTGTGATCGTTCACGCCGGAATGCATTCTGACGAGTGATGCTTCGACGCCGTATTTTTTCTTCAGGAGTACCTGGAGAAGGCGGATCGAAGTCGCGGTATCGTCGGTAACTCCGATGCGTTTTCCTTCCAGGTCGCCCCAGCCTTCCTTCGAAAAAAGCATGACGCTCTTCACCTGGTCGCGCGTAGCGATGCAATAATTCATCAGCTCGAGATTCTCCTCCTGCGCAAAATAGTCCATCAACGAGAAGATTCCCGCGTCGATAAAGTGCGCGGTCGAAAGTTCGCCCATGCGGCGCGGCGCAACCGGAAGAATTTTGAACTGGCGTTTTTCGAAGTCGGAATAAAACGGAACGGAATTCAGATACGGTATTTTTCCAATGACGTTTTCAGTATATAATTTCAAAGGATTATAGTAGACGTCGCGCTGGACCGGGATCTTGCATGCATCCCTGATGATCTTGACCATCTGCTCCTTTGCAAGACTCATCGGGCTGACGGCTCCGGCATCATGCGCGATATTTTCCCCGCCGACCGTGCCGTCCATGTCATCGGCGCCGAAATTCAGGGCGACCGAGGCAACTTCTTCTGTCAACATCACCCAGTATGCCTTGATGTGCGGAAAGTTGTCGAGCATCAGCCGCGAAACCGCAATGGTTTTTAAATCGTCAATCGCGGAAGTGAACTCGTTCTTCGGTTTGATTCCGGTGACGCCCGGTTGAAATGCCAGCGGAATGAATGTGAGGAACCCGCCGGTTTCATCCTGAGCCTCGCGCAGCTTCATCATATGAACGATGCGTTCTTCGTATGTTTCAATGTGGCCGTATAACATCGTCGAGTTTGTCGGAATGCCAAGCTTATGCGCCGCTTTGTGAACTTCAAACCATGTCTTTGCGCCGATTTTCGCGCTGAAAAGTAGTTTTCGAACCCGTTCAGAAAAAACCTCGGCCCCGCCGCCGGGCATTGTGCTAAGCCCCGCATCTTTCAGCTGCGAAAGAACTTCTTCAATAGACAATTTGAATTTTTTGTGAAAGAAATCGATCTCGACGGCGGTGAATGCCTTCACGTCGATGCCGGGAAAGTTTTTTTTGATTTCCCGCAGCATGTCGAGGTAATAGTTCCATTCCCACTCCGGATGCAAACCACCGGTGATGTGCACTTCCTGAATATCCGCGGTTAATTTTCCGACAATGTCCGCAACAGTCATTTCATACGTATTCGGTTTTCCCGCCTTGGTCGCAAAATCGCAGAACTTGCATGCAAGAACACAAATGTTTGTCGGCTCAATTTTTTGATTGAGGACAAAATATACCGCGTCCCCGCTTTTCTGCTGCTGGACGGAGTGGGCCATTTTACCGATCGAGATAAGGTCATTCGATTGGAACAGCGCAACGCCGTCGGCAAGAGAAAGCCGTTCGCCGTTCCGGACCTTGTCCCAGATCGGTGAAAGCATCTGATCTCTGAAATTGATGTTAAGCACTACGATCTCTCATGTTATTTCCAATAGCTTTCCCAGCGGTTGTCGACCAGTTTCACAATTTTATTGTCCATAGCAAGCGGCTCCGGGTAGCCATCTTTCCATGTTGCATCAATTCCCATGGTTCCGATGTAGATGGGGGATATCCCGACAAGTTTCTGTTGAGTAAAAATCACGTCCCGTTCGCAGTCGAAACGCGTGAAGACACCCCAAATATAACTTTCTTGATCGTGAATATCCACATCCTCACTTACCGCCGCTATAAGTTTCACCCCGTCCAGCATTGCTGACTTGAGCAATTTTCTTATGACTGCGGCTCCATCGTGTTTTACTTTGACCAGCAGCAGCGTGTCCGCGATCAGATTTGTTGCGATAATTCTCCGGTCGTGGACTGCCAATTGGTGGATGAAAGCTTCGGTTTTTTTTGAAATGCGTGATTTGTTTTTTATTTTTTTCTTCGTTGCATCTATAATCATTTTGCTGCCGAGGTTCATCGCATACGACGTGAAATCGAGCGTATCGAGGGGCACTTTAGGCAGCAGAATGAAATCAAAATGCGGATCGAAATTGTCGCGGACTGCGTGAAGCACTTCCCGAAAATTTCTGGGGTCGACGTCGTTTGAGACCGTGATGAGGCATTTTGTCAACGAAAGCTGTTGTGTTCCCATTAAACCGAGCGCCGTTTTCATCGCTTCCTTCTGATACCGCTCTTCGATGGAAACAACAAGCAGATTGTGAAAACCGGCTTCATAGTACGCCCACATACTATTGATCTCCGAGTGGAGAAGTTTCGCGAGCGGTCCGAGAATTTTTTGCGTTGCGTCGCCGAGGAATTTGTCTTCCATCGGAGGAATGCCGACGACGGCCGCCGGATAGATCGGATTCTTTCTTCGCGTGATGGCAGTGACATGGAAGACGGGGAATTCGGCGGCGGCGGAATAGTGTCCGAAGTGATCGCCGAACGGCCCTTCGCTCCGGCGCTCTTTGGGCGCGACAAATCCCTCCAGGATAAATTCGGCATTTGCCGGCACGCTGATCGAGACCGACCGTCCTCCGACGAGCTGGGTTCCTTTCCTGCGCAGGAATCCGGCGAACATTGCTTCATCAATTCCTTCCGGCAGAGGTGCGATTGTTGCGAGAAGCAACGCCGGATCGGTGCCGAGTGCCACCGCAAGTTCCAGCGGTTTGTTTATCTTGTCGGCCTGGTAATAATGGAATCCGCCCCCTTTTTGAATTTGCCAGTGCATGCCCGTCGTTGTGGCGTCGAACACCTGCATGCGGTACATGCCGACATTTCGTTTGCCGCTTCGAGGATCATGAGTGAACACCTGCGGCAGCGTGATGAACCGCCCGCCGTCCTGCGGCCAGCACTGTAAGATCGGAAGAGCGTTAAGGTCGGGCTTTTCGATAATTTCCTGGGACGGGGCGATCATGATATCGGTCGTCCGCGAGGAGAGGAATCTTCGCACCATGCTCCGATGTTTGACGAACATTTTCGCGGACGGCGGAATGGCTTCTTCAAAAAAAGAAATGAGCTGTGCGCCGAGTGCATCCGGCTGTTCGCCGAGGGCAATCTCAATACGCCGTTCGCTTGCCAACGTATTGATAACGAGGGGATAGTTGGACCCTTTCACCTTCTCAAATAGAAGAGCGGGCTTTTTTCCTTTCAGCGCGCGTGTTGCAATCTCTGTGATTTCGAGAATCGGGTCGACTTCGACAGTGACGCGATGGAGTTCTCCGATTTTTTCGAGGTGGTTGACAAATTCACGAAGGGCAGTAAAGCGCATAAGTCTTATTCTAATTCTTCAGTTCGCCAGCCCTTTGACGTTCGTTCTCCGATTTCGCCGAGAAGTTTATCGGTGAATGCCGAAACGTATTCATCGACGGTTTTCGGAACAAAGTAGAGCGGAGAGGAGATCGGCATGATGACGGCTCCGTACCTCGAAAGCCGGGCGCATTGTTCCAATGAGACGGTGGAAAGAGGCGTCTCACGAATGCAGAGAATGAGCTTGAATCGTTCCTTCATCGCGACCTGCGCGGCCCTCGTTATAAGAGAGTCGCCGATCCCCGACGCAATTTTCCCGAGCGTTGACGTCGAGCAGGGAAGGATGACGCATGCATCAATGCGGTTAGACCCCGAAGCGATCGGCGCCGTGAGGTCGTCGTTCGAAAATTGACGCTTTACGTACGGCTGCAATTCCTTTTCCGTGATGTCGAGCTCGTCTTTCATCAATGCCTTTCCCCATTTGCTGATGACGAGATATTTGTCCGATGTTGACTGTTTCAAAAAATCCAATGCAAAGACGGCACCGGATGAGCCAGTAATTCCGACAACGATTTTCATGGCAGGACACTTGGAAGGATGACCATCGCGAAAATGTTGAAGCCGAGCAGGATGTTGATCTTAAAAAAAGCGAGTTCGACGTCGTCCGCCTTCTTCTGCTCAAGGTAGAGTAAAATTCCGCTCAGCAGCAGCGGCGGAATCGCAACAAATCCTTTGAGGGAATGGAAGAATAAAATCACAAGAACGATAAACGCAAGGAAGTGAAGTCCGGCTGAAATCTGCAGCGCCCGTTTTTTCCCAAAACGCGAGGGGAATGAAAAGAGATTTGTGCCGCGGTCGAATGTCTCATCCAGCGTCGAGTATATGATGTCAAACCCCGTCCCCCAAAAGAGAACAAAGAGAGGAAGAATCAGGCCTGTACTAATGTTCTCGAATGACCCGTTCACGGCGAACCATCCGCCAAGGGGAGCCATAGCCATGCCGAGGCCGACTCCGAAATGCGCCAGCGGCGTAAACCGCTTCAAATATGGATAGACAATGAACACCACGAGAGGAATTGGCGAAAGACGGAAACAGAAGT
>Ga0265316_10000426_pt1 | contig 48045 bp, 38 predicted proteins | sample 4522metaG_FD_202092 | JGI IMG/M metagenome (GOLD analysis project Ga0265316, IMG submission 202092) | Rhizosphere microbial communities from Carex aquatilis grown in University of Washington, Seatle, WA, United States - 4-5-22 metaG | ecosystem: Host-associated > Plants > Roots > Rhizosphere >... | reverse complement strand
ATCTTCCGAAGCTCGAGCCCACCGACCCGTGCACGGACGAGCTCACGTACGTGAAAATCCTCGATGCATCGTTGACGGAGGCGGGCATCTCGGGAAAGGCCTTCCTCATCGACACCAGCCGGAACGGGCGAGCCGGGATCCGGACGAAGTCGGGCAGCTGGTGCAACGTGAAAGGGGCGGGCCTGGGCGAGCGTCCGCAGGTGTCGCCGGCCCCGATGGTGGACGCCTACTTCTGGATCAAGCCGCCTGGCGAAGCGGACGGCGGCTCCGACCCGTCGAAGCCCGGCTTCGACGAAAGCTGCGGGCCGAAGTCGCCCGATAGCGAGCCGGGCTCGCCGCCGGCGGGGGCCTGGTTCGGAAAGTATCTGATCGAGCTCGCCAAGAACGCGAACCCGCCCCTCTGAGGGAGCGACGCCTCGGAAACACGCCGGAAAAAGGCTGGATACAAATCGGGGCTCGCTCGAGTGCCACGGTCCGTCCGTGAGCACCAGCCCGATGGATGAGCGTCTGATCCAACCGAAGCGCAAGTTCGTCAGCCCGCCGGCACGGCAGCCCGCGCGGGTCGATCCCGAGCAGTTCCGAAAGGACCTCTTGGACCACCTCCTCTACACGTGCGTCAAAGAACGCCCGGACGCAGGTGTCGTGGACGTGTACCGGGCGATGGCGCACACGGTTCGCGATCGGTTGGTGCAGCGGTGGCTCTCGACGCAGCGCACCTATGCCGAGCGGGACGTAAAGCGCGTCCATTATCTTTCGTCCGAGTTTCTGACCGGGCGCAGCTTGGGTCTGTGTCTCGTGAACCTCGGGCTCTACGGGGTCGCCGAGCAGCTCGTGGCGGAGTGGGGATACGACCTCGGCGACGTCCTGGACGCCGAAGGAGATCCGGGCTTGGGAAACGGTGGCCTCGGCAGGCTGGCCGCGTGCTTCATGGACTCGCTCGCGACTCTGGAGCTTCCGGCAGTCGGCTACGGGATTCGGTACGAGTTCGGTATTTTCGAGCAGCGCATCGAAAACGGCCAGCAGCTCGAAAACTCGGACAACTGGCTCCAGTACGGCAATCCGTGGGAGCTCCCGCGGCATGACCGCATGCAGGTGGTGCGGCTTTACGGGACCACCGAAACGCGCAAGGACGCGAGCGGAAGGCTCGTCGTCGATTGGATCGGGACGCGGGTCGTATACGGCGTGCCGTACGATTCGTTCATCGTCGGCCACGAGACGGACACCGTCAACACGCTGCGCCTCTGGTCAGCGCGCGCGTCCCGCGACTTCGATCTGCGACTCTTCAACGAGGGCGATTACTTGCGTGCCGTGGAGGAGAAAGTCGAAGTCGAAAACATCTCGAAGGTGCTCTACCCGAACGATCACACCGAGCACGGCAAGGAACTTCGGCTGAAGCAGCAGTACTTCTTCGTTGCATGCTCGATTGCCGACATCGTTTCCCAGTTCAAGCTGCGCCACAAAGACTTTCGACTGCTGCCGGATCGCGCTGCCATCCAGCTGAACGATACGCACCCGGCCATTGCGGTCGCAGAGCTGATGCGGGTTCTCGTCGACGAGGAGAGCGTCGACTGGGATGTCGCGTGGGACATCACGCAGCGGACGATTGCGTACACGAACCATACCCTTTTGCCGGAGGCGCTCGAAAAGTGGCCGGTGTCGATGTTCCGCCGGGTCCTGCCGCGCCATCTGATGATAATCTTCGAGATCAATCACCGCTTCATGCGCCAGGTCAGCACGCACTGGCCCGCGGATCCGTCGCGTATGGCGCGGATGTCGATTATCGAAGAGGGACCGGTCCAGCAGATCCGAATGGCCCATCTCGCGGTGGTCGGGTCACACAGCGTCAACGGCGTCGCCCGCCTGCACACGGAGCTCATCAAACGGGAGCTACTGCCCGATTTTTGGGAGATGTTCCCGGAGCGATTCAACAACAAGACGAATGGTGTGACCCCTCGGCGCTGGCTTCTCTACTCGAACCCCGCCCTCGCCAGGCTCCTCTCGGACCGTCTGGGCCCCAATTGGATCGATCGCGACCTCGCCCTCATGGCGCACTTGTCGAAGCACGCGGAGGACGAGAGCCTGCTCGACGCGCTCAGCGAGATCAAGCGTGACAACAAGCGCGTGCTCGCAGCCCTTCTGCTCCGGCTCACCGGAATATCGGTCGATCCGGAGGCCATGTTCGTGGCTCAGATAAAGCGCATTCACGAATACAAAAGGCAGCTCCTCGCATGTCTGGAGATCATCGCCCATTACTGGCATTTGAAGAGCACCCCGGCCGACGAGTCGCAGACGCCGCGCGTGTACATTTTCGCCGGCAAGGCGGCTGCGGGATACATCGTCGCCAAGACCCACATTCGGCTAATCAACGACATCGCCGACGTCGTCAACAGCGATCCGGCGACGCGCGACCGCTTGAAGGTGGTGTTCGTCCCGAACTACGGCGTGTCGCTCGCTCAAGTCATCATCCCCGCGGCAGACGTGTCGCTGCAAATCTCGCAAGCGGGCAAGGAGGCTTCCGGGACGAGCAACATGAAGCTCGCGCTCAACGGGGCGCTCACGGTCGGGACGCTCGACGGGGCGAACGTAGAACTTCGCGACGCGGCGGGCCCCGAGAATTTCTTTCTGTGTGGGCTCACCGTGGATCAGGTTCGCGATCTCTGGCGGGTAGGCTACGACCCGGGCCGCTTCATCGCGCAAAGCCCGGATCTCGCGAAGGCGATCGAGCTCCTCGAGACCGGGTTCTTCTGCATCGGGGATCGAGAGCGATATGCGTCCGTGATACAGACGCTCCGGCACAACGACCAATACATGGTATGCGCGGACTTCGATTCCTACTCGTCCGCGATGAGGGAGGCGGCTCTTCTCTATCGCTCGCCGAGGGAGTGGGCGCGGCGCTCTCTCTTCAACGTCGTGGGCGCGAGCGCTTTCTCGAGCGATGCGACGATCAGCGCGTACGCCCGCGAAATCTGGGGCATCGTCCCGGTAAAGGCGGAGATCGGCGAGCGTGCCCCGGCGCCGGCACGGGTCGCGGCCAACGAGTGAGACGCGGCCGCTCCGCCGCGGCTCACATGCGTTCGGGCACTTCGATTCCCAGGAGATCCAGCCCCCGGGCGAGCACCCGGGCGGTGAGATGGGAGAGGGAGATTCGAGAGTCTCGCTCGAGCTCGGTCGATGCCTTCAAGACCGGACAGGCCTCGTAGAACGCGGAGAATGCGGTCGAAAGGCCGTAGAGGTAGGTGCACAGGCGGTGTGGCTGGAGCGTCGCCGCCACGTCGTGCACGACCGTTCCGAAGCCGAGAATCTCGAGACCGAGGGCGCGCTCCGCCGGCTCGCGGAGCGTGATGGGCCCGAGCTCGGTGGGGCTCACCTCACCGCGCCGGAAGATGGATGCAATGCGCGCGTGCGCGTATTGAAGGTAGGGCGCCGTGTTCCCGTCGAACGCGAGCATTCGCGACCAATCGAACATGTAGTCCTTGATGCGATCGCTCGAGAGGTCGGCATACTTGACTGCGCCAATGCCCACCGCGCGCGCAACCGCCGCGCGGGCAGCCTCGTCGAGCGAGGGGTTCTTCTCGGTCACGATGGCCAGCGCGCGCTCTTTCGCTTCGTCCAGGAGGTCGATGAGACGCACGGACTCTCCGCTCCTCGTCTTGAACATCTTTCGGTCCGCGCCGAGGACGGAGCCGAACGCGACGTGCTCTGCGCGCGCGGGAGGGAGGAGCCAGCCGGCCATTTCCGCGGTCTTGAAGACCATGGCGAGGTGCTGGCTCTGCGGGGCGCCCACGACGTAGATGACGCGCTGCGCGCCGAGCGTGGCGACCCGGTAGCGAATCGCGGCGAGGTCGGTCGTCGCGTATCCGTAGCCTCCGTCTTGCTTGCGAACGATGAGGGGGAGAGGTTCGTTGTCGCGGCCCGGGAAGCCCGGGGGAAAGACGCAAAGCGCGCCGTCGCTCAGGCTCGTGAGACCCTTGCTCTCGAGCTCCGCGACGACTTCGGGGAGCATCGGGTTATAGAGGCTCTCGCCAGCGATGTCGCGGTCGGTGAGCTTGACGGAGAGCGCGTCGTATATCGCGGCAAAGTAGCGCTTCGAGGCGTCTACCAGGACGCGCCACTCCGTGAGCGTGGTCTCGTCGCCGCTCTGAAGGAGGACGACGCGCCGCCTCGCACGCTCGGCGAAGGCCGGATCGCTGTCGAACTTCGCTCGAGCCTGTCGATAGAACGCGTTGAGATCGGTGATGGAGAGCGCGTCCTTCGCGCCGCCGTCCGCGGCGGCTCCGATGTCGAGCAAGTGCTCGATGAGCATTCCGAACGGTGTTCCCCAGTCGCCGAGGTGGTTCTGGCGAATGACGTTGTGACCGACGACCTCGAGCACCCGGGAGAGGGCGTCGCCGATGATGGTGCTCCGCAGATTGCCGACGTGCATCTCCTTCGCGACGTTCGGCGATGAATAGTCGATGACGACCGTCTCGCGGACCGGGGCGGGGAGAACGCCGAGCTGCGAATCGCCCGCGAGCCGGCTCACCGAGTCGGACAGGAAATTCGCGTCGAGGGTGAGGTTGATGAAACCAGGTCCGGCGATTTCGACGTGCGCGACCATATGGGCGACATCGAGGTGTCGGACGATCGCTGCGGCGACGTCGCGCGGACGGCCGCCCACGACCTTGCAGAGGGCCAGTGCCACGTTCGCCTGGTAGTCGGCGCGGTCGGAGCGTCGGAGCGCGGGGTCGAAGTGCGCGTGCTCGGGACCGAACGCGCTCGCAATGGCGGCACGAAACGGCGAGACGAGCGCGAGGAGCGGATCGGCCATCGAGGAATCCAGGGCACCTAGCTCGGTTCGCGGCCGGGGGCTAGTGCCTCGAGTCCATCGAAGCGACGGGAAGTTACGAGCCCCGTGCCGCTGGCCAAAGGTTGCGCCAGAGCCCTCGAGCGTGCTCCCGTCCGTGCATGCCTGCGCTCTCCGCCCAGCACCTTCGAAAAGCGTTCGGTCCGCAAGTCGTTCTCGACGACGCCACGTTCACGCTCGCGCGCGGCGAGAAGGTCGGGCTCATCGGTGCCAACGGCGCGGGCAAATCGACGCTCGCGAAGATCCTCGCCGGCTTGGAGACGCCCGACGGCGGCACCCTGAGCGTGCGCCGAGGCCTCTCGGTGCGATACCTGGCCCAGGAGCCCGAGATCGACCCGGACGCGAGCGCGCGAGCGGTGGTCGAAGACGCGCTGACCGCCTGGCGTCAAGCGTCGTCGCGTCACGCAGAGGTGACGGCGAAGCTCGCCCAAGGGACGGAGAGTGACCGGCACGAGGCCCTCTTGGCCGAACAAGCCGAGCTCGATGAGGCCATCGTCCGGCTGGGCGGCTGGGAACGAGGGCACGAGGCGCTCGGATTTCTCGACAAGCTGGGCGTACGCGACGTCGATCGTCCCTGCGGGCTCCGGAGCGGCGGCGAGCGACGGCGGATTGCCCTCGCGCAGCTGCTCGTCGCGAGCCCCGACGTTGCCATTCTGGATGAGCCGACCAACCATCTCGACGCAGACACGGCGGCTTGGCTGGAAGATCTCCTCGACCGCCGGTTCCGTGGAGCCCTGGTCCTCGTGACCCACGACCGGTACTTCCTCGATGCCGTGGCGACGCGGATCGTCGAGCTCGAGCGAGGAAAGCTCGTCTCTTACCCAGGGGGCTACGGCGACTATCTCGACAAAAAGGCCGAGCTTCTCGCGCACGAAGAGCGCGTCGAGCAAAATAGGAAGAACGCCCTTCGCCGCGAGCGCGAATGGCTGGCGCGCGGCCCCAAAGCGCGGAGTACCAAGCAGAAGGCGCGCATCCAGCGCGCAGCCGTCTTGGAAGCCGCGACCCCGGCGACGGCTGGAAGGCCGGGCGAAGTGACGTTGGTCACCGGGTCCGCGCCGCAGCAGGGGAAGACTGTGCTCGAGCTTCGCGGTCTGCAGGTCGCCGCGACGGGCGAGACGCCCGCGTTGAACGCGCCGTTCGACCTCATCGTTACAGCGGGCGAACGAATCGGGGTGGTCGGACCGAACGGCGCCGGAAAGACGACGCTTTTGCGGGCGATTCTCGCGGCAGTCGAAGAGTCCCGCGGCGGAGCGCGCCCCAAGGACGCGCCCGTTCTGGTCGCCGGGTCCATCGTCGTCGGCAAAAACACTCGGGTGGCTTACCTCGACCAGGCGCGCGCGGGACTCGACGACACGAAGTCGATTTTCGACGACGTTCGCGGAGAGGGCGGCGGCACCACGGTGCACCTCGGCGTGCGTGGGCGGGAAGCGATGGATCTGCGGAGCTACTTGGAGCTCTTCCTTTTCGACGCGAAAAAGCAGCGGCAGAAGGTTGCTTCTTTGTCTGGTGGCGAGCGGGCCCGCGTCGCGCTCGCCAAGATGCTGCGGGGGGAGGGAAACCTTCTCGTGCTCGACGAGCCGACCAATGATCTCGATTTGCCGACGCTGACGGCGCTCGAAGGCCTTCTCGAAGACTACGAGGGGTCCGCAATCGTCGTGACCCACGACCGGGCGTTTCTCGACCGCATCGCGACCGCAATTCTCGCCTTCGAGCCGTCTGCTGCCGGTGGCGAAGCGCGTGGCAGCTTGGCGACACCCGTCCGGTACGCGGGGGGCTACGAAGACTACGTCGTCCAGAGGAGTGATCGGTCGGAAGCCAAGAAGGCGCCTGCGCCGGCCGCGGCGAGCCCCGCGCCGAGACCCCCGAAAAAAGACGAGCCCAAGCGCGCGGTGCTCACGTATGCCGAGCGGATCGAGCTGGCCGGGATCGTTCCGGCGGTCGACGAGGCCGAAAAGCGTGTCCAAGAGCTCGAAGCGGAGCTCGCCGACCCCGCTCTTTACGCGGCGACGAGAGGGGGGGAGAAAGTTGCCGAGCTAAAGGCGCGGCTAGAAGGCGCGAGGGCCGAGGCAGCGCGGCTCTTGGTGCGCTGGGAAGCGCTGGAAGAAAAAGAGCGGGGGCGGCCGTTGACTTGAACAAGAGAGCAGCATAGCTTGGGAAGAATTGGGCGATACGTTTGATCAGCCTGTTTCAGGGAGTCCCAATGCAGAACATTGTTGTGGTGCAAGCAGCGGTTGACGGCGTGCTGGCCATTGCGGTGCTCAAAGGGGACCGGGTGACCATCCTCACGGACTTGGCTGGGCCTTTCGCAGAAGTGGCGGCCGCCCGATGGGAAGGCGGACGACTTCAGTGTTCTGCGTGGCTCGGCCGCGACGAGGAGCACAGCGCAATGGTGCAAGCGGCGATCGAGAAGGCGCTCGCTGCCCGCACGGCGGTGCGTCCAAGTCGAACGCTCTCCCTCTTCGGGGACAACGGTTCCGTCGCGTGTTCGGTCCCCGGCAAAGTGCCGTAAACGAAGCCCCTCGCGACCCCTCCCCCCGGATACCACGCGCGCGGAGGACCGGGTATTGCAGCCGATTGCATCCCCGGGGGGACTGGGCCCCGTCAGTCGAGGATGGCCAGGAGATCGTCGCGGGTAATGCCGCTGCCCTGGCTCGCCGAGCCGGCTGCGGCTCCGAGCGCGATGTCCGCAAGTGTGCGCTTTTTTTCCTGCAGCGTGAAGATGCGCTCCTCCACCGTGTCCTTGGCGATCATGCGGTAGACCATGACCGGTCGATCTTGGCCGATGCGATGGGCGCGGTCGGCCGCCTGGTCTTCGACTGTGGGGTTCCACCAGGGATCGAGCAGAAAAACGTGGTCCGCGGCGGTGAGATTCAGGCCCGTCCCACCCGCTTTGAGCGACACGAGCATCACGGGCGGTCCCGTTTCGCTTTGGAATTGAGCCACGACCGCCGCGCGGTCCCGCGTCGAGCCGTCGAGGCGCACGAAGGGGATGCTGGCCGCGTTCAAGTGGGGCTCCACGAGGTCCAAGAGCCCCGTCCACTGCGAGAAGACGAGCGCCTTGTGTCCGTCGGCGATCGCTTCGCTCAAGGCCTCGAGCAGGCGCTCGACCTTCGACGAGGTGGCCGCTTCTTGCCCGGGAAGGAGCGACGGATGGCAGGCCGCCTGACGCAAGCGAAGGAGAGCTTCCAGCACCGCAAGAACGCCTCCGCCCTGCGCGAGCTTCGTCACGATGTCCTTCCTGGTCGCCACCCGCACCGAGTCGTAGATGGCGCGCTCCACCTCGTCGAGCTCGACGTGGAGTATCGAGTCGGTGCGCGGCGGCAGCTCTGGGAGCACTTCGCGCTTCATCCGCCGGAGCACAAAGGGCCGAATCTTGGCATGTAGCCGCGCGACGGCGGACGCGTCGCCGTTGGAGACTGGGATCGCGTAGCGCTCCTGAAAGTCGCTCCGGCCACCCAGGAGCCCCGGGTTGGCGAAGTGCATCACGCTCCAGAGTTCTTCGAGGCGGTTCTCGATTGGGGTGCCGCTGAGCGCGACCCGAAACGCCCCGCGCAGAAGGTAGGCGGCGCGCGCGGTCTGGCTCGACTCGTTCTTGATGGCCTGCGCTTCGTCGAGCACGATGGTGTCCCACGATTGCGCGGCGAGTCGATCCACGTCGATTCGAAGCACGGCGTATGTGGTCAACGTCACGTCCGCGTTCAGATCGAGCTCGCGCTTCGCGCCATGGTAGATGGCTGTGCGCAGCCCAGGACGAAAGCGGGCGATTTCGTCGACCCAGTTGTAGACGACGCTCTTCGGACAGATGACGAGGGCGCGACCGCGCAGGGCGCAGATCGTTTGCAGCGTCTTTCCGAGACCCATGTCATCGGCGAGGACCGCGCCGAACTCGGCGTCGCGGAGAAACGTCAACCAATCGTAGCCGTGCTCCTGATAGGTACGAAGATGCGCCGTGACGCCCTCCGGCAGCTTCGCCCGAGGAATCCCGTCGAAGCCCTCGACCAGGGGCGCGAGCTTGTCCAGACCGAGCGGCTTCGGCGAGCCGAGCGCGTCCCATAGGGCGCCGAGCTCGGGAAGGGCGGCGCGGTGCAGCTTTCCCTGTTCGTCGCGAGCGGCCAGAAGGTCGGCGACCCGGTGGCCGTGGCGCTCCAGCCAGTCGGCGGGAAGCGGTGCCCAGCCGCCCCCGTCGAGCGGCACCAGATCCAGTCCGTCGCGCCAGGCCCGGATCACCGTCGCGGCGTCCGCGCGCTTCGGCGGCTCGCCCGAGTCGGGGTCGGTCTCGCACTCGAACGCGACGTCGAGCACGCCTTCGTCGAAATCGAGCCGAGCCAGAAGCGGCCTGCGGTCGAAGATTGCGGCGTGGGCCTCGTCGCCGCTGCGCTCCTGCCATCCGCGCAGCTTGGCCGCAAAGCGGATGGCCTCGACGCCATCGAGGTCCACCCGGCGGCCTGGGACGAGGTTGAGCTCATCGCGCAATCGCCTCAGAAGCGCCCGCTCCTCCTCTACCAATCGGACCGGCACATCGCTTCCGAGGAGGACGATTTCGTCGCCGTCGACGCGCGCCATCGGCGGGTCGCCGTAGACGAGCGCCGGCAGGATGGAGAGGGTGTGCCCTTGGTGGGCCAAGTCCATCGCGATACGCGGTCGCGCTCCGACCTTTTTGCGCGGAAGGAGCTTGGTCGTCAGTACGACCGCGAGCTTCTTCTCGAGCTCCGGAAGAACCGCGGTCACGAGCTCGGTCTGTTGGGACCGACCGAACGTGCGCGAAAGCGGGAGGCGCTCCAGGAACTCGCCGGTGGTGGCCGTTTCCCCGAGAGGACGGAGCACGTCGCCACACTTCGCAATTCCCATCGCGATGACTTCGCTCACGCTCGGGTCGCGCTCGATACGCAAGACGAAGCCGCCCCCGGGCGCGTCTTCGACGATCGCCCGCGGGAGAAGCGGATCGCTCGAAAGGCGCACCGGCTCGCCAGCGTAGTGCACTTCGGCGCCGGTGAGCGCGCCGAAAACGTCGGCCACGCGAGCCAACGGCACGATTTCTCGCGCGGGGAACCCTAAAATCCGATCGATCCGCAAGTCGTCGTGGGTCGGCGTGAGCCCGGCGGGCAGCCGCCCGCGCGCGAGGTCCGAAGAAAGGGCGCTGGTCAGTCGCTCTTCACGCCCATCGCCGTGCACGATGAATCGGTTGAGCGTCAGAATCTTCCCTTTCGTGCCCAGCCGATACACGAGCCGAGCCGGCACGTCGGCGGGTGCCGCCGCGAGTCCGTCAACCCCTGCGGCCGCGGCAGAGATGACCCCCGCGGCCACGTGGGCACAAGGGTCGACTTTGCTCCCGCAGTCGCACGACCACTCGAGGGACTCGAGGTACAGCGTCACCGTCGGCGCGATCGCGTGTCCTGGTGCGCGGACGCGCAGCGTCAGCTCTCCCGTTCCGGAGGCGACGAGCGAGACGGCCTTGTCGCGTGCGAGCTTTACACCCTGCGACCAAACGGCCGAGAGGCTCGCTTTTCGCGCGGAGTCAAGGAGTCGCTGCATCGTGCATCGTGACGTGGGGGCCTCTTCCTACTCCACCGGCGGGTCAGTGACGAGGTCGAGACGCGGTCCCCGTGTGAGAGCGGGCGCGGGGGGTCACGAGCCGTAGCGCACGCACGCGCACGCCCGGCAGCGCTGCTCCGCGAAAGCTCTGCGCCAAGAAGAAAGAGCGCGCAAAGAACGGGAGCGCTCGCGGGTCAGATGGAGTAGCATAGGCTAATGAGTGGAGCTGCACCGAGCGATCGCGACTTTCTCGTCCTCGAAGGAACAGTGACGAAGTGCAGTCGTGGCGGCTTTTACACCGTAGAGTATGTCTCCGGTGCGCATCGCGGAACCGTCCTCGCCAAGCGTAGCGGCCGGTTGAATGTCCACCGCATCCGCCTGACGGAAGGGGACCGCGTTCGCCTCGAGGTGAGTCCCTACGATACGACGCGCGGGCGCATTACCCGACGCCTCTGAGGGAGCTCCCGGCGGCGCCGTTCATCGGGAACCGACCGCCAGGTCACCTTCGGAGTCATCGCCGGTCTTTTCGCCCAAGCTCTCGTCCGAGCGATCCACGACGAGCATCGGTCCGGCGTGCATCGGCTTGCGCCGGCCGGCCCTCGGCCGGGGCGGGGCTTGGGGCGTGGAGGACAAGACCAGCGCCGAGTCGTCTTTGGTCCGCGCACCCCGCGGAGTGCGCGGAAGGGCGATCGACTGGAGACGCTCGGTCAGCGCCTGGTCATTCTCCGCGTAGACTCGCGCGTAGGCAACCGCGCGCTGGACCTTGTCGAACAATATTTCTTGCCGCTCTTGCAGCGCGGAGCGCGCACTGTCGAGCGCGGCCTGGGCCGAGGCGACCACGGCGGCGACCGCCTCCACGTCGGCCGCGGCGCGTGCAAGAGTCTTGGCATCGAGGTCGGCAAAGCGCACCTCGGCAAGGGCGGTCTCAAAGAGCTCGAGGGCGGCCCGAACGGGGGCGGTGACGGCGTCCATTGGCTGAACATACTATCAGCGTTCAGTCGTTGCCCAGAGCTATTTACCGTTCTCAGCGACGCGAAGTCGCTCCGCTTCCGTTTCGGATAAGTCACAAGAGGTCGGGAGTCGGCGTGCTCTCCTCGCGTGCCGCCCAACCGCGCAAGTCCGCGCGCACGAGGCGGTACACGGCGGAGCCATGCACCTCTTCGACACCAACATCGGGACCGGCCAATTCGTTCTCTTGATTGTCGCGCTGCTCATCGCGTGCGGCTTCGAGTTCGTCAACGGCTTCCACGACACGGCGAACGCGGTGGCCACCGTGATCTACACGCGCTCGCTCCGCCCCTGGAAGGCCGTCCTCATTTCTGGTGTCCTCAACCTCCTCGGCGTGTATCTCGGAGGTATCGCGGTGGCGATGAGCATCATCAAGCTCTTGCCGGTCGAACTCCTGGCTGCGAGCGGAAGCGGAGCCGGGCTTGCGATGGTGCTCGCGCTGCTCGTCGCGGCCATCATGTGGAATCTCGGCACGTGGTGGCTCGGCCTGCCGGCTTCGAGCTCACACACGCTCATCGGCGCGATCGTGGGGGTCGGCCTGGCCAATTCGCTCATGCCGAATCACGTCTTCGGGAGCGGGGTCAACTGGCACAAGGTCCGTGAAATCGGCCTCTCGCTCCTCATTTCTCCCGTTTTTGGACTCGGGGCCGCCGCGCTCTTGCTGCTCTTGGCCAGAAATTACCTCCTCAAGTCTCCCGCGCTGCATCAGCCCGCCGATCCGGACAAAACGCCGCCGGGTTGGATCCGGGCGATCCTCATCGGCACGTGTAGCGGCGTGAGCTTCGCCCACGGATCGAACGACGGACAGAAGGGCGTCGGCCTCATCATGCTGATTCTCATCGGGCTGCTGCCCGCGGACTACGCGCTGAACACATCGCTCGCAAAGGCGCAGATCCACGACGCAGTGCAGGTCGCCGAGAGGCTGGAGACCAACACCCGCGACGCGTTCGGCGGAGAGACCGGGCGACTCGCGTCGACGGTCGACATGGCCGTACCGAAGACTCCCGCCGGAGCGGTCCTTACGGATCTCGGCGAGATCCGGGCGGCGCTCAACGGAAAGGAATCCATTCGAGACATCCCGCCCGATGCACGCTTCGACGTCCGATCGCGGATCATGCGCGTGGACAACGAGCTGGCGACGCTCGAGAAGGGTACGGGCGCAGCGGCGCTCTCCCCCGAGAGGCTGGCCGCCATCCAGAAGGACCGAAAGACCCTGCGTGCTTCGATCGACTACGCGCCCGGTTGGGTCATCGGTCTCATCGCTTTTTCGCTCGGCATCGGCACGATGATCGGCTGGAAGCGCATCGTCGTGACCGTGGGGGAGAAGATCGGCAAAACGCACCTGACGTACGCGCAGGGTGCTTCGGCCGAGATCGTGGCGATGACGACGATCGGCCTCTCCGGGTCGTTCGGAATGCCCGTCAGCACGACGCACGTACTGTCTTCGGGTATCGCGGGAACCATGATCGCACAGAAGTCGGGCCTCCAGGGCTCGACCGTTCGCAACATCGCGCTCGCCTGGGTGTTGACGCTGCCGGCGGCCACGCTCCTGGCTGGGGGCCTCTTTCTTCTCTTTCGCGCGCTCATTCCCGACGCGCATGCTGCGGCGACGACGCCCACCGTTCGCTTCGAGCAAGCCGGGGAAACGGCCGCCGTCTTGCCCGTCTCCGTCAAGCCGTTGCGGTTGCACGGGTCCAACACGTTCGGCGCCGAGCTCGCGCCGTCGCTTGCCGCGGGCTTGCTTCAGCACATGGGCGCCAAAGACGTGGCCCGCACGAAGAATGCAGACGGACACGCGTGGGTCGTCTCGGGCACGGTGCCCGGGTCCGCGCAGCCCGTGGAGATCGACATCGACGCCGCGGGCTCTGGAACGGCGTTCGACGACCTCGGCGCGGGTCGCTGCGATCTCGGCATGGCCTCGCGCATGATCCGGCCCGAAGAGGCCGAGCGGCTGAAGCAAGCCGGGCTCGGCGATCTGAGCGCCCCTTCGAACGAGAACGTAATCGGTCTGGACGGAGTCGCCGTCGTCGTGAACGAGAGCAACCCGCTGCGCACGCTGGCGATCGACGACATCGCGCGCATCTTCGACGGCGAGACCACCAACTGGCCGGCCGCCGTGGATGGCGCGTCGAGCCCTATCGAGGTGTACGCGCGCGACGACCGATCGGGAACCTACGACACGTTCAAAGCCCTCGTTTTGGGGGAGCATCCCCTGGCCGCCAAGGCCAAGCGCTTCACCGACAGCGGGGAGCTTTCGTCCGCCGTGGCGGCCAATCCGCAGGCAATCGGTTTTGTCGGAATGTCGTTGGTCGGCCGCGCGAGTGCGGTAGCCGTATCCAGCGGCGCGGGAGCGCTCTTCCCGACCCGATTCAGTGTCGGAAGCGAAGATTACCCGTTGACGCGACGCCTCTATCTGTACGCGCCGTCGCCTTCGACCCATCCTCTGGCGGGGCCTTTCGTTCAGTTTGCGCTGTCGCCCGAGGGGCAGACGTTGGTCGCGGCGGCGGGCTTTGTAAACCTGTCCGCACTGGCCGACGACTCGGACTCGTGCGCGGATTGCCCCGCGGACTACGCCGGGCTTACGCGCGGCGCCAAGCGACTGTCACTGACGTTCCGCTTTCGGAGCGGCCAGAGCGATCTCGACAGCCGCGCCGCGCAAGACATCGGACGATTGGCCGCAGTCCTCCGTATGCAGCGCACGCCAGAGTTCATTCTGCTCGGGTTTTCGGACAACCAGGGCACGAGCGACGTCAAGAGCCACGTCTCGCACGAGCGCGCCGATAGGGTCGCTCACCGGCTCGAGGCCTACGGACTGCACGCATCGCTCGTCGAGGGGCTCGGCGACGAGAGGCCGGTGGCCGACAACGAATCGCCCGGCGGACGAGACCGAAATCGCCGTGTCGAAGTCTGGGTGCGGCCGCAAACGGCCCTCGGCGCTGCGTCGAAAAAAGAGACCGCCCACTGATCGGGCGCCGTCCCTGAGGTCCGCTGTGCCGCTCCTCTCCGGAGAGCGGTGCCCCGTCGTGCTTTAATGCGCGTCACGTTGCGCGCCGGTCCGCTCATCCCCCGACACGGGTTCGTCCTCCTCGCGCCGCTCCTTTTGGGCGGCTGCGGCGACGTAACCGAGCTCCTTGGCTTCATCGTCATCGATGCAGGGACTGTCAAAGTCGCGGTCGACGGCGGGGGACCGCCGGACGCGCAGGCGGAGGCTTCCGTAGAGGCCGCGGCGCCTGATTCCGCCGCGGCGCCCGATTCCGCCGCGGCGCCTGATTCTGGAATCGACGGGGGAGGCGACGCGGGGAATTGCGACCTCACGAGACCGTTCGGTCCGCCGGTCCTGCTCACCACTCTGGAGTCCGCCACCACCGAAGGAGGCCTTCGCCTTTTGTCCGACGAGCTCACGGGGTTCTTCTGGAGCTCGCGACCCGGCGGCCCCGGATCGAGCAACCTTTACGTCACGACCCGCTCGGATCTCGGCTCGCCGTTCGGAAACATCAAACTGCTGAACGGCAACATCAACATGCCCAATTCGCTCACGATCGATCCCAGTAGCACGGGGGACGGTCTCGCCCTCGTGTTCCGGGTCAAGACCGGGAAGGACGATGCCGGAATCGATCAGCTTTACTCAGCCCAGCGGCCGGACGGCGGAGACTTTTCCAGCCGAAGCGCGCTCGCCGAGTTGAACGCCACGGCGACGAGCACCGTGCAGCCTTTCATCCTGCCGGACGGTTCGGAGATCTACTTTTCTTCGAGTCGCGCCGGCGATTACGACATCTATCGAGCGGCGAGAAGCGGCGCGGGCTTCGCGGCCCCGACCCCTGTAACCGAGTTGAACCAGGGCGGGGGCGTCAACGAGGGGGACCCGGTCCTCTCGGCGGACGACCTGACGATTCTTTATTCTTCGACCAGAAGCGGGGGCCTCGGCGGCCAAGACATTTGGCTTGCCCAGCGCACCAGCAAGACCGCAGTCTTTGCCAATGCGTTCGATCTTCGGGAGGTCAACTCCGGCGGGCTCGACGCTCCGACGTGGCTTTCCCAAGACGCCTGCCGCCTGTACTTGAGCAGCGATCGCGACGGGGCCGCTCATCTTTATGTCGCGACGCGGCCCTGAGTTTGCGTTGGGGCGATCGATTCACGGAGCGACCTCCATCAAAGAATCGATTTCATGGTGAGGACTACCTCCGTGCAGTCGAGCGCGCGCCCGCGCGTACTCCGGGTCGTCCGGGGCCTTGGCCGTCCATGATCCGCCGTTTCCGAGGCACTGTCCGCGGTACGTTTCGTCGCTCTCTACGGTCGCGAGGTCATAGTAGTAGGCGACCGCGTCGAGGATCGGGGCGTGGTTCTCGTCCTTGTCTGAGCGGGTGCACGTGGCGAAGACCGGAAGGTTCTTGAAGGTCTTCGCGCAGGTCGACTTCAGGACGACGAAGCCCCTCTCTTGAAGGTGCTTGTAGTCGATGGGCTTTGCGTCCCAGAACGTCACGTCGGCGCAATTGTCCGGAGTCGTTGGACTCGAAAGCCGGGCGAGCGAGATGGTCGAGTGCGGCGACGCCGTCGTCGGGCCGGTCACCGACGACACGGGCTCGAACTCCCACTCCGGGTCGCGGCCACGACGGACGACGAGGGCGACGACTGCAAGTGCGGCGAGACCGGCAACACCGAGGGCAATGGCTCTTGCGGAGGGCATGGGCGAAAGTGACTCTACGCCAAGATCGACGTTGCATGTTCCGCTGGGCCGAGCCCGCAAGCCGGGCCGGCGGATCCGTCCACGAAACGCGGCTCAAAAAGGCAAAGGGACTCCGGGCTGGTGCGCGCCTTCGTGGGCATGCTTGACTTCGGCGCTCCGGCGAGGCCATGACCGATGCGCCCATGACGAAGTCGACCCGTCTTGGAGAGCGCGCGCTTCTCTCGCGAGACCGCTTTGCGCGGCTCCTCCAGGTCCTGCGCCAGGACGGCTTCCAGCTCGTCGGACCCACCGTGCGAGACGGCGCGATCGTCCACGAATCGATCTCCGGAATCGAGGACCTGCCCGAGGGATGGACGGAGTCCCAAGACGCCGGCACCTATCGCCTCCGCCGCCGCGATGACCGGGCGCTCTTCGGGTACTCGGTCGGCCCGCAGTCTTGGAAGCCGTTCTTTTTCGTCCCGACCCTCCAGCTTTGGCGCGCCAGGCGGCGCGACGGTTCTTTCGTCGTCCTCGAGAAGACGCGAAGTGCGCCCTTGCTCGCCCTCATCGGCGCGCGTTCGTGCGATCTCCACGCCATCGCGATCCAAGACAAAGTGTTTCTCGAGGGACCATCGGTCGACCAGGAGTACCTTGCCCGACGCAGCGGCACGTTCGTCGTGGCCGTCCATTGCGGTCAGGCCGGCGGGACGTGTTTCTGCACCTCCCTTGGAACGGGGCCGCGGGCTACGCTCGGCTTCGACCTGGCGCTCACCGAGCTCCTCGACGACAAGGGCCACCGCTTCGTCGTCGGGATCGGGAGCGAATCAGGGGCGCAAGTCTTGGAGCGCGTGGGCTACGAAGAGGCACCTCGCGCCGACCTCGAAGCGGCCGAAGCCATCGTGGCGCGAACGGCAGCCCAAATGGGACGGACCATGAATACGGACGGGATCAAGGAGCTCCTCTACCGAAACGCGGAGCACCCTCGCTGGGACGACGTCGCGAGCCGGTGTCTGGCGTGCACGAATTGCACGCTCGCGTGTCCCACGTGTTTTTGCTCTTCCGTCGACGACGTCACCGACCTGGCGGGAGAGCAGGCCGAGCGGGTGCAGCGCTGGGACTCCTGCTTCACGATGGATCACAGCTATTTGCACGGCGGAAGCGTGCACGCGTCGATCAAGTCGCGCTACCGGCAGTGGCTCACGCACAAGCTCGCGAGCTGGATCGACCAGTTCGGAACGTCGGGATGCGTCGGGTGCGGCCGATGCATCACCTGGTGCCCCGTGGCGATCGACATCACCCAAGAGGTCGCCGCAATTCGGGCTTCCGACCCAGGCTGACCATGGAGAACCTCGAGCGGCTCCTCCACGAGCACGAATTTCTCAAAGGCTTTTCCGAGGCGCATGTCGCGCTCATTGTCGCGTGCGCGAAAAATCTGCGCTTCGAAGCCGGCGAGTTTCTGATGAGGGAAGGGGGCGATGCCAATACCTTCTTCCTCCTTCGCGTCGGGCGCGTCGCCCTCGAGGTCCACGTGCCGGGCAGAGGAACGCTCCAAATGGAAAGCGTCGGCCCCGGCGACGTCCTGGGACTCTCGTGGCTCGTCCCGCCGTACCGGGTGAACCTCGACGCCCGCGCGGTCGAGCCCGTGGTCGCGCTCGCGTTCGACGGCGCGTGCCTGCGGGGCAAGATCTCGAAGGACCACGACCTCGGCTACGAACTCGTGCTGCGACTTTACGAGAAAACGGTCCAGCGGCTGGACCACGTTCGCCTGCAGCGCCTCGACGTCTATCAAGCGCCATGAGCGAACCATTCGCGGCCGGCGCTGACCCGTGGCTTCCGCAACCGGTCCGAGTGCTGCGCCGCACCCAAGAAACCGCCGACACCTTCACGCTCTGGCTCGACGTCGCGAACGGTGGATTCTCGTTCGCTCCCGGTCAGTTCAACATGCTTTACCTCTTCGGGGTGGGCGAGGTCCCGATCTCGATCAGCGGCGACCCGAATCAGACGCACGCGCTGGTCCACACGATTCGCGCAGTCGGCAGCGTTACGACACCGATGCAGCGCCTCAAGCGCGGCGATACGGTCGGCGTTCGCGGCCCGTACGGAGCCGGGTGGCCGGTCGACCAGGCCTTCGGCAAAGACGTGATCGTGATCGCGGGCGGACTCGGGATCGCTCCGCTCAGGCCGGTTGTCTACGAGCTCGTTCGCCAGCGGGGGCGCTTCCGCAACGTCACGCTCCTCTACGGGGCCCGTAGCCCTGCGGACCTCGTCTATCGAAAGGAGGTCGCGCGCTGGGAGAAGAAGCTCGACGGGCGTGTCCACGTCACCGTGGACCATGCGGAGGCAGACTGGGTCGGGCCCGTCGGCGTCGTGCCGGCACTTCTCGACAAGGTGTCGATCGACACCGCCGCGACGGTCGCGATGATCTGCGGACCGGAAGTGATGATGCGCTTCACCGCGCGCGCGCTCGCGAACCGGGGCCTCCCGGGCGACCGAATGTTCGTCTCCATGGAGCGGAACATGAAATGTGCGTTGCGGTTCTGCGGTCACTGCCAGTATCGCGAGTCGTTCTTGTGCCGAGACGGGCCGGTGCTCCGGTTCGATCGGATTTCGAGCCTCCTCGATCGGCGGGAGCTCTGATATGCGCCCTCGAAAGCGACCCAAGTTGGCGGTCTGGAAGTTCGCGTCATGCGACGGGTGCCAGCTGACGCTCCTCGACTGCGAGGACGATCTTCTCGCCTTGGCGGGAGCCGTGGAAATCGCCCAATTCAGAGAGGCAACGAAGGCGGACGTCGCCGGCCCGTACGACCTCTCGCTCGTCGAGGGGTCGATCACCACGCCGGACGACGAGCGCCGAATCCAAGAGGTGCGCCGCGTTTCGAAGGCACTCGTGACGATTGGTGCGTGCGCGACCTCCGGCGGCATCCAGGCGCTGCGCAACTTCTCGGACGTGAACGAATTCCGAAGCGTCGTCTACGCTTCGCCGGAGTACGTCGCCGCTCTGGCAACATCGACGGCCATCGCCCGTCACGTGCGCGTCGACTTCGAGCTACAGGGCTGCCCCGTCGAAAAGTCGCAGCTCCTCGAGGTCATCGGCGCATTCTTGAACGGGCGAAAGCCGGCAATCTCCGCGCACAGCGTGTGCGTCGAATGCAAACGCAGAGGGAACGTTTGCGTCCTCGTCGCGCACGGGACGCCTTGCCTGGGCCCAATCACCCACGCGGGATGCGGAGCGCTTTGCCCGAGCTACGACCGCGGTTGCTACGGGTGTTACGGCCCGATGGAAACGCCGAACGCGGCCTCGCTCGGCCGGACATTTCTCGCCGCCGGCGCGAAAAAGGCAACGCTCGTGCGCGCGCTCCGCACCTTCTATGCAAACGCGGAGCCCTTTCGCAACGAGTCCATCCGGCTCGAAGAGAGCGAGAAAGCGCGATGACCGAGACCGTACGCACGATCAAAGTCGAGGCGCTCGCCCGCGTCGAAGGGGAGGGGTCTCTGACGATCCGCCTCCAGGGCAGCCGGGCGACCGCCGTCGAGCTCCGCATCTTCGAGCCGCCACGTTTTTTCGAAGCGTTCTTGCGCGGCCGCTCCTACGCCGAGGTGCCGGACATCACCGCGCGGATTTGCGGCATCTGCCCGGTCGCCTATCAGATGTCGAGTTGTCAGGCGGTCGAAGATGCGTTGGGGGTCCGAGTCGAAGGTCCGATACGGAGCCTGCGGCGCCTCCTCTATTGCGGCGAGTGGATCGAGAGCCACGCCCTTCACGTCTTCATGCTCCACGCGCCCGATTTCCTCGGCTATCCCGACGCGCTGGCGATGGCGAAGGATCATCCGGAGATCGTCAAGCGGGGCCTGCGCATCAAGAAGGCCGGAAACGCCATCGTCGCGCGGGTCGGCGGCCGCGAGATCCATCCCATCAACGTTCGCGTCGGAGGCTTTTACAAGACACCGTCCGCGGCCGATCTCCGCGCGCTCCTACCCGAGATCGACTGGGCTCTCGAATCGGTTCGCGAATCGCTCAGCTGGGCCTCGACGCTGGCATTCCCGGACTTCGAGCGGGACTACGAGTTCGTAGCACTGCGGCACCCGAGCGAATATCCGATGCTGGACGGCCGAATCACGTCGAGCGCGGGTCTCGACATCGAAGCCCGCGATTTCGACGCGCACGTCGTCGAGGAGCAGGTGCCGTACTCCACGGCACTCCATGCTCGAATGCGCGAGCGAGGCGCCTACTTTTGCGGGCCGCTCGCGCGGTTCAATCTGAACTTCGATCGCCTCTCGGACGCGGCGAGCGAAGCGGCCCGATCGATCGGGCTGGTCGCTCCTTGCAGGAACCCATTCAAGAGCATCCTCGTGCGTTTGCTCGAGGTCCTTCACGCCTTCGACGAGGCGCGCCGGATCATCGACGCCTACGATCCCCCCGAGAGGCCCTTCGTCGAGACCCCGGAGCGTGCGGGCACCGGATACGGCTGTACCGAGGCGCCGAGGGGGATCCTCTACCACCGCTACGCCGTCGACGAGCGCGGGACGATCCTCGACGCGCGGATCGTGCCGCCCACCTCGCAGAACCAGAAGACGATCGAGGAAGACCTCTTTCGGATGGCGCCTTCGCTCGCCGAGCTACCCCTCGCGGACGCGACGTGGAGAGCCGAGCAAGCGGTGCGCAACTACGATCCGTGCATCTCCTGCTCTACGCATTTCATCGATCTGAGGATCGAGAGGGAGTAGGCGGTGGGCACGCGCGTCATCGGGCTAGGGCAGTCCGCCGCGGGAGACGACGGCGTCGGGCTCGCCATCCTCCAGTGGATCCGCGAAACCGGAGCGCCCTCGGGCACCGAGCTCCTCGTGGCGAGGGAGGCCACAGCGCTGATTGCGCTACTGGAGACGCCTCGGCCCGTCGTGCTGGTCGACGCGATGGTTGGTCAAGGCGTGATCGGCGAGGTGCTTGCGTTCGGAGTGGAGGCGCTCGACGCGCCGACGCGCGGGCCGCGGCCCGTCTCGACGCACGGCGTGGACATCGGCCAAGCGGTTGCGCTTGCGCGGATCCTCTCGGCAGATGCGCTGTCGCCCGCTATCTGGGTCGTCGGCGTGCGCATTGCACCTCCGCGCCGATTCGTTCACGGCCTGACCCCGGCTGTCCGGGCCGCGATCCCCGCTGCCGCTCGCGCCGTCCTCGCGCACGCCTAGCCATGCACGAGTCGTCGCTCGCCAAACAAATCCTAGCGACGGTGCTCGATCGCGGCGCGCGAGAAGGTGCCGTCCGCGTGCGCGCGGTGCGGGGATGGATCGCCGAGACCGAGCGACTCTCCGTCGAGAGCATCACGTTTCATTTCCGGGCCCTCGCCCGGGGCACCATCGCCGAGGACGCGGATCTCGATCTCCTGGTGCGTCACGTGGAGGCGCGCTGCGTCGCGTGCGGAGCCGTCTTTCTTCCCGATCACCACGTTCTCCTCTGCCCGCGTTGCGGCAGCACCGACGGCGAGCTACTCGGACGCGTCGGAATTCTGGTCGAATCGATGGACGTGGAAGGGTGATGCCGTCGTCGAGCAACGTGGCGCCGGCTACCATCCAGAAGAGGTGGAGCGATCCATGTGCCTAGGAGTCCCGGGCCGCGTCCTCAACGTGACCGAAGGCGATCTGCGGATGGCCAGCGTGGAGTTCGGAGGAATCGTCAAAGAGGTCTGTCTCGCGTACGTCCCCGAGGCGCACGCGGGCGACTACGTCATCGTCCACGTCGGCTTCGCCATCAGCCGATTGGACGAGGCGGAGGCGGCCCGCGTCTTCTCGTACCTGCGCGAGATGGAGGTCCTCGCCGAGCTCGCGGACGGGGGGACGCCCTGAAGCACATCGACGAGTACCGGGACGCGGACGGAGCGCGGCGTTACGCCGTGGCGATCCGGGCGATCGCCACGCGCCCCTGGGTCATCATGGAGGTCTGCGGCGGGCAGACCCATTCGATCGTTCGATTCGGACTCGACGAGCTCTTGCCCCCCGGCGTCACGCTCGTTCACGGGCCCGGCTGTCCGGTCTGCGTGACGCCGGTCGAGCTCCTCGATCGGGCGATCGCCGTCGCCTCGCGTCGCGAGGTGATTTTTTGTTCGTTTGGCGACATGCTCCGCGTTCCGGGATCGAGAGACGACCTCGCGGGGGTCAAAGCCGCCGGGGGCGACGTACGCGTCGTGTACTCGCCGATGGATGCGCTCACGCTCGCGCGGGCCAACCCGGAGCGTCAGGTGGTCTTCTTCGCCGTGGGCTTCGAGACGACCGCGCCCGCAACCGCCATGGCGGCATTTCAGGCCCGGAGGGAAGGGCGCTCGAACTTCTCGCTCCTCGTTTCGCATGTCCTCGTTCCCCCGGCGATGGAGACTATCCTCGCGTCGCCGTCCTGCCGCGTGAACGGCTTTCTGGCCGCGGGCCACGTTTGCACGATCATGGGCACCGGCGAGTACGCCCCGATCGCCGAGAAATACCGAGTGCCGATCGTCGTGACGGGGTTCGAGCCGATCGACATCCTCCAGGGGATCCACATGTGCGTGACGCAGCTCGAGCTGGGGCGCGCACGAGTCGAGAATCAATACGCGCGCTCGGTACGCGACCGCGGCAACGAGCTCGCCGTCCGGATGGTCCGCGAAGTCTTCCGCGTGGTCGCCCGCCCCTGGCGAGGCATCGGCCGGATCGACGAGAGCGGGCTCGCGTTTCGCGAGGAGTTCGCCGAGTTCGACGCCGAGCGCAAGTTCGATGTCGCGGACGTCGTCGCCGAGGAGGCGACCGAGTGCGTCAGCGGGTTGATCCTCCAGGGACTCAAGAAGCCGCCGGAGTGTCCGGCGTTCGGCTCGCGCTGTACGCCCGAGACTCCGCTGGGAGCGACCATGGTGTCGTCGGAAGGTGCGTGCGCCGCATACTACCGCTATCGGAGGATGGGACCATGGCCGACGACTTCATCCTGACGTGCCCATCTCCGATCGGCCCGCGCGCGACGATTCAGCTCGCGCACGGCGGTGGCGGGCGGCTGACGCGCGGCTTGCTCGAACAGGTCTTTCTCCCGGCATTCGACAACCCGGCCCTCGCCGCGCGGCTCGACGCAGCGGTTTTCGACCTCGGAGGCGCGCGGCTCGCGTTCACGACGGACAGCTACGTCGTCGACCCACTTTTTTTCCCCGGCGGCGACATCGGGAAGTTGGCCGTCTTCGGAACCGTGAACGACCTGGCGATGGTGGGAGCCCGCCCCGCGTTCTTGAGTGCCGGATTCGTTCTTGAGGAGGGGCTGCCGCTCGACGACCTGAGGCGAATCGTCGCGTCGATGCGCGAGGCCGCGACGCAAGCGGGGGTGGAGCTCGTTACCGGCGACACGAAAGTCGTCGGTCGCGGAAAGGCCGATCGTTGCTTCGTGAACACCTCGGGCGTGGGTCTTGTCGCAGCCGCTCGCCCGATAGCCCCGGCGCGCGTGCGAGCGGGCGACCTCGTCGTTCTCAGCGGGGATGTCGGCCGCCACGGCATCGCGGTGCTCTCCGTGCGCGAGTCGCTCGCGTTCGAGACGTCGATTGAGAGCGACTGTGCGCCGCTCGCGGCGGTCGTCCAGGGCGTTCTGGAGGCCGGGGTCGACGTGCACTGTCTGCGCGATCTCACGCGCGGAGGTCTGGCGACCGCGCTGAACGAGATCGCGATGGACTCCGGCTTTTGCGTCGAAGTCGACGAGACGGCCATTGCCGTCACGAGCGCGGTCGAGGGCGCGTGCGAGCTCCTCGGGCTCGACCCCTTGTACGTGGCCAACGAAGGCCGCTTCGTCGCGTTCGTCCCGCCCGAGGACGTCGAGGCTGCGGTCCGGGCGATGCGCGGTCATGCCGTAGCAAAAGACGCCGTCGTGATCGGTCGCGTCGTCGAGGGACGCGGCAGCGTGGTGCTCCGCGGTCGGCTGGGCGGTCGGCGATGGCTCGACCTTCTCTCCGGAGAGCAGCTCCCGCGAATCTGCTGACGCGCCCCGCCGTCGCCCGGTCCTGGGCGCGGCGCGCGACTCGTGCCAAGAGAGACCATGTTCGCATTCGACAACACGTACGCGCGCCTTCCCGAGCGCTTCTACGCGCGCGTCGCCGCCGCGCGCGCGAGCGACCCGCGCCTCGTGAAGCTCAATCGGCCGCTGGCGGAGCTACTTGGCGGCGACATCGAACTCCTTGCGTCACCCGCCGGAGCACAGATCCTCGCGGGCAACGTGGTACCCGCCGGCGCGGAGCCGATCGCTCTGGCGTACGCCGGGCACCAGTTCGGCTCGTTCGTTCCGCAGTTGGGCGACGGGCGCGCGATTCTCCTCGGCGAGGTCGTCGGCAAGGATGGCCGAAGGCGGGACATCCAGCTCAAGGGCGCCGGGCGCACGCCCTTTTCGCGCGGAGGCGACGGGCGGGCCGCGCTCGGTCCCGTGCTCCGCGAGTACGTCGTCAGCGAGGCGATGGCAGCGCTCGGGATTCCGACCACGCGTGCGCTCGCCGCGGTTACGACCGGCGAGCGCGTCCTTCGCGACGAGGCGCTTCCGGGAGCCGTGCTAACCCGCGTCGCGGCGAGCCACATCCGAGTCGGAACATTCGAGTTCTTCGCCGGGCGCGACGATCAGGACGCGCTTCGAACGCTGACCTCCTACGCCCTCGTGCGCCACTACCCTGAAGCGGCCGGAACGGGAAACGACGCGCTGGCGCTGCTCGAACGGGTCATCGATGGCCAGGCGCACTTGATCGCCCTCTGGCTCGGGGTCGGCTTCGTCCACGGCGTGATGAACACCGACAACACGGCCGTCTCGGGCGAGACGATCGACTACGGTCCTTGCGCCTTCCTCGACGAGTACGACCCCGCCAAGACGTTCAGCTCGATCGACCACGGCGGCCGGTACGCGTTCGCGAATCAGCCGCGCATCGCTCTCTGGAACCTCGCGCGTCTCGCCGAGACGCTGCTCGGACTGATTTCGGAGGACGCCGAGCAGGCCGTTCGTCTGGCGACCGAGCGCCTCGAGCGCTTCCCGTCGCGCTTCGAGAGCGCGCACCTCGACGTGATGCGTGCGAAGCTCGGTCTCGTGCGCGAGGAGGAGGACGATCGCGCCCTCCTGGAGAGCCTCCTCGCGCAGCTCACCGCGCATCGGGTCGACTACACCCTCTTCTTCCGCAGGCTATGCGGGGCTGCGGCGGACCCGTCGTTGGACTCCGAGCTCACGTCTCTCTTCGACACCGAGCCCGACTCGTTCCGGTCGTGGACCGAAGCCTGGCGCCGCCGGCTCGCCCGTGAGGCCGATCCACCGTCCGCGCGAGCCGCGGCCATGCGCCGCGCCAATCCCGCCTTCATCCCGCGCAACCACCGCGTGGAACAGGCCATCGAGGCCGCAGTGAGCCACGGCGATTTCAGGCCTTTCGAAACGTTGGTCGACGTGCTCGGGCGGCCCTACGACCATCGAGCCGACCTGGCCTACCTCGCCGAGCCGCCGGGGCCGGAGCAGCGCGTGTACAAGACGTTCTGCGGCACGTGAAAAGTCGCGTCGAATCCTTCCCTCCGCGCGGCAGCCAGCTCTCGGTGACTTTCAGCGAGGGCTCGTCCGCGCTCTCGCCAGCCGAGCCCGCACGAGCACGCCCGCGTACACGCACGCGACGAGCAGGATGCCGGCGAGCGTGAGCTGCGCGTAGACAGACGCGAGCCGCTCGGCCGTCCAGCCGAAGCGGGCGACGAGAATGCTCATGTCCCCGTCTTTCTTGTCTCCAACCGCGCTGCCCATCGGCACGAGCGACGCGTCGCGCACCGCCGGAAACCAGATCTTGGCAGCATAGAGCAGCGCAGTCGCACCGAAGAGCAGGGCGCCGAACCGCCAGAAATCCCACCGGAGCCAGTCGGGCAGGGGGACGTAGAACGCGACGACGAGCAACGTCGAGAAGAGGATGTGGCCGGCGCAGCCCCCGAAGAGGAACCATTCGCGGACTTGAGGCTCCGAAAGGGCGAACGCGCCCATGTGCAACAGCGCGAGCAGAGCCCCGAAGGCGATGAGTGCCGGGCGGCGGGACCGATACCCCGCGAAGACGGCGCCGCACGCGAGCCCGAGGACGACCACGGTCGCCGTCGCACTGCGGCCGTCGCGAATCACCGTCAAGAACGGAATCGGAACGGCGAATCGGCCCGCGATCCAGGCCGTGACGGCGTGGCCGAGTTCGTGCAGCACCATCGACGGGAGATCGGCGAAGATCCAGGTGGGCGTGGGACTGCCGGCGAACGTGGCCAAGAGCGCCAGCCCGAACGCCGCGGGGAGCGCGTAGAGTTGGATGAGCGGGTCATCGAACGGGAAGCGCTCCGCGGCGAGCGGATGCGGGTCGTCGGGACCGGTCGCATCCGGCGGGTCGGGGAGCGGAACCGGAGTGGGCCACGGGCGCGCGGCAGCATGGATGTGCGCGTCGAGCTCGTGGCGGGTCGCCGCCAGTGCGCCGCGGTCGAGCAGAACGCCGCCGCAGGCCAGGCACGTGAGCAACGGCCGCGACGCACCACGGACGTGCGCATGGACGAGCCGTTCGTTCGGGCAAAGCGGGCACTGCGCGCCGCGCGTCTCGACTTCGGTCGCCGCGTCGGGCTCGACGTGCGCCGCTGCGCCCACGAGTCGCTCGATCTCGCGGGCGTCGCACCAGACCGTACCGCACGCGTCGCAGAACTCGACGGTGATCCCGCGCTCGATCGAGAGCGGTGCCATCGCCGTATCCTCGCACCGCGGACATGGGCAGATGCGCGCCGAGAGCGCGTCGGTCACTACGTCCAGCGTACCAGGGAAATGTGACCGCGAGCCGAGGGGGTTGGTGCACTGGGAAGAGCGTGTCGTCGAATCTGCGGAGAATGTTGACCTTTCGTTTCGTGTAGCACCAATTTCGAGCTTCGTGTTACGCGCTGTCCATGCCGACGCGGCGACGGTTCATCCAAGCGTGCATGGTGCTGGAGGCCTTGCTCGGGGCCACTCCCGCGCACGCGGCTGGGCCCGCCGACGAACGCGCACCCTTGGCCGACTCGCCCGTGACCCCACCTGTCGCGCGCGCCCACGCTCATGCGCGCTATCCGGCCGCCGCGCTACCCGAGCGACTCTCGGCGACGGTGCGCCTCGAGATCGTCGTCGACGAAGGAGGCCACGTCGCCGACGCGCGAGTCACGAAACCGGCGGGCCACGGTTTCGACGAGTCGGCGCTCGAGGCCGCCCGCCAGTTCGTCTTCGAACCGGCCAAGAGGGCTGGCGTGCCGGTGCGCGCGAGGATCGTGCTCTCCTACGACTTCCAGCCGCCCCCGCTGCCGACTCCCGAGGTCAGCTCCTCTAGCGTCGCGGCGGTAGCGCCCGCTCGCGACGCACCGTCGCCGGCGCGGCTGCTCCCCGAGCTCCAAGAGGTGCGCGTCCTCGGCGAACGGAACGAGGCACCTGGCATCGCCGCGTCCGATTCGAGCACCGCACAGACCGAGCTCTCGCGGATGCCCCGGTACCGCGCCGAGGGAGTGCTGCAAGCCGTGCCGGGTCTCTATACGGTCCAGCACAGCGGCGGAGGCAAGTCCCAGCAGTACTTTCTCCGAGGGTTCGACGCCGACCACGGAACGGACATCGCCTTCTTCGCGGACGGCGTCCCGATCAACGCCGTCAGTCATGCGCACGGCCAGGGATTCTCGGATCTCCACTTCCTCATCCCCGAGACGATCGAGTCGCTCGACTCCACCAAGGGTCCGTACTCGGCTCGGATTGGCGACTTCGCGACCGCGGGCTCGGTCACGCTTCGCATGACGGATCACCTGTCCGAGAGCGTCGCGATCATCGAGCTCGGGCAGTACGGTCACGACCGCGCGGTGGTGGTCGAGTCGCCCAATCTGGGGCCGGGCTGGCGCCTGGCCGTCGCCGCCGAGGTCTTCCACGAGGACGGGCCGTTCATCCACCCCCAAGACTTCTCGCGCTTCAACGGTTACGCGAAAGCGACGCGCGCTCTCGACGACCAGAGCGACGTCTCGCTCTTGGTGATGGCATACGGAGGGTCCTGGAACGCGTCCGGCGTCCTACCCGCCCGCGCGGTCTGCGGCGAGGGGGACGGGACGGCCGTGCCCGCGGCGTACGCGGGGTCGCACTGCGTTAGCCGGTGGGATTCGTTCGATCCGACGCAGGGCGGCGCGAGCCAGCGCTTGATGATCGCGACGACGTACCGGCGGCAGTTCGACGAGCCGTGGGAGCTGCGCGCGAGTGCGTTCGCGCTGCGCTCCAACTTGCAACTCTTCCCCAACGATGGAATCGCGGCGCCCTTCGAGCCCGACGGGGCGCTCTACGGATCGCAAATCGAGCAGGACGATACCCGCACCGAGGCCGGCGCCACCGTTCGACTGACCCATCGGGGCACGCTCGCCGGAATTCCGGTCCAGTCGGCCTTCGGTCTCCAGCTGCGCGACGACGCCATCGAGGCCCAGCTTCACCGGACGCAGGCTCGAACGCGCCTCGACGGCGTCGACGCGAACATTCCGGGTCCCATCGTCGATGACGCCGTGAACGAGACGGAGCTCGCCGCGTGGTTCGAAGAGGACTTCCGTCCGCTCAAATGGCTGCGTTTCGTCATCGGGGCACGCGAAGACAGGATCGACGTCGCCGTCGCCAGCGAGAGCCAGACTGCCGTCGACCGCGCTACGGGAGTGCGGGGCGCCGCTCAGCTGTCCCCAAAGGCGGCGGCCATCGTCTACGCGGCACCCTGGCTGGACCTTTTCGCGAACTACGGACGCGGATTCCACTCCAACGACGGGCGCACCCTCGTCGCGGGGGCAGCGACCACGCTCATCGCGACCGCGACCGGATACGAAGTTGGGGCGGCTCTGCGGCCCGTCGAGGGACTGTCGGTTTCCGCCGTCGGGTTCTTGCTCGATCTCACCTCGGAGCTGACGTACGACGGCGACACGGCCTCCACGTCTCCGTCGGGTCCGACCCGCCGTTACGGAGGCGAGTTCACAGCGAGATACCACTTTCGCGAGGACGTCTTCGCCGACGCCGCGCTGACCGTTTCTCATTCGCGGTACACGGACGCCGCCGACATCGCCGCGGGCACGGTCTACCTGCCGAACGCTCCGATTCGGACGTTCTCGGCGGGCATCGGCGTGCGCAAGCCCGTGGGACCATTCCGGATCCTCGGCTCGCTCCGCGTGCGGTCGATCTCCGACCGGCCCGCCCTGCCCGACTACAGCCTCGTGGAGACGGGCTCCACGGTGTTCGACGCCGAAGTGGGGCTACGCTGGAAGAACGTCGAGGCCGTCGCCGACGTCTTCAACCTGGCCGATGTCGCCTATCGGGAGGGGCAGTTCGCCGTTCAGTCGCGGCTGCCGGGTGAAGGCCCGAACCCGCCGCAAGGCATCAGCTTCACGCCTGGCTTGCCCAGAACATGGATGCTGCACGCGGCCCTCTACTGGTGAAGGCGAACGACGACCGCCTCGCGAGCGTGACCGTCACATCCAGGATCGCAACACAGTGACGAGCATCCCCGCGTTCGCCGGCTGGTTGAGTCCGAGCCCGGAGATGGGAAGGTCGTCGAAGAGGGCCGCCTGCACGCGCCACGAGTCGCCCACCGGCAGAACACCGGAGAGCGACAGCGCGGGCAGTCGGTGTGCCGTTCCGGGCGTATCGTGTCCGTCGATCGTGGCGTCTTCTTCGAGCGTGTACGACGCGCTCAGCGCAAGCGCGATCCCGCTCGGAAACGTGTAGGCCCCGGCCACGATCATCGTCCACTGGGCGCCGAGCCGTTCGTGCACCGCGTCCGGCCCGGTGCCCGCCGTGCGTGCTAGGCGCTGGGCGACGAAGGCGCTCGCGTTGACCAGCCACGGACCGAACACCTGCTCGATCGCGAGACCGACGTTCCCTTGCCACGCGCCGATCCCGGTCGCGCCGGTGGCGAGCGGTCCGAGGCCGGCCGCATCGGGCGGCTTTCCGGTCGGGAACGTGAGACCCGCGAGGATCGCGACGCCGGGTACGACCCGCGAGGCCCCCGCAAGAAAGAAATCGAAGCGCACGCTCGCGTTGACGTCGCCTATGCCGCCGCCGAATTCGGAGAGCCCCTGGCTCGCCCGATGCGTCTCGACGAGCGGCACGAGGAGCGCGGCCTGACCGCGCCGCAGAAAGCGCACGGCGCCGAAGAGGTCCTCCTCGAAATCGATCTCGGACGCGCCCGGCGGCGACGCGAGGGTTCGCCCGGTTGCGTCGAACGATCCGAGGACCGAGCTCGCCTTCCCCTGCAGACCCGCCAGAGCGTCCTCGTGGAGCGCGAGCCGGCCGGGGGTCACGGCTCCCGTGGCCGCGCAGCACGCTTGCGCGTGTGCCTGGGCCGTCGCGGCGAGCAGCGCCAGGGCGGCGGCGGAGCCGACGAATCGTCTAGGGAATCTGAAAGGACGGTGCGACATGGTCGGCGACGGACCCGGACACGGTCGTCCGCAGCTCCCACGTGCCGGGCATGAAGAGGTCGACGTTCGTGATGACGTACGTCCCCGGAGACGGCGACGCAACGGCCGGAACGATGGACGCCCCGTGACCCATGGCCGGCATCCAGGGTACGACGTCGATCGAGAGCCCGCTCTCGGGCGCGTTGGTCGTTGTGTTTCGGATGACCAGCTCGACGCTCCCGTCGCCGCGCGAAGGCGGCTGCTGGGGCGCCGTGCGAACCTCGATCTGGAGCTGTCCCGAGGCGCTCGTCAGAGTCATCACCGGTTGAGCCGGGAACTCCGACGGACCCGCCGGCGCCGCCGAAGCCGGCGCCCCACAGCCGGCCAGCGCCGCGAACGCCATTGCGGAGGAGCGGTGCATGCGGGCCACACCATGGCCTGGCTCCGAGCGAGACTCCATGCGGCAAATCGACGCACGCAGTGGGGGAGGGCCACTGCCGATGGCTAGAAAGGTCGGTGCGGGCGCTTGCCGGCCCCGTTCGCTACGCTCCACGCCACCCATGCAGGCGCACGCCACCCTCTCTCCGATCGCTCCGCGGACCGTCGAGCCGGCGCCGGCCGACCGCGCCGCCCCTGTGGACTCGCCGGCGTTTCTGTCGATTCCGATGATCACGCTCGGCTGGATCCGGCACCTGCGCTGGGGCGCGGTGCTCGGCCAAGCCGTGACGGTTACGACGGCGTCACTCGTCTTCGGCGTCGAGCTGCCGGTAGTGCCGCTCGCCGCGATAATCGCGTTGACCGCGCTGAGCAACGTCGCGCTGCACTCCTGGATCCGCCGGCCGAGGGTAGTCTCTTCGGCGCTCGTCGCGGCCGTGCTCGCGGGTGACACCCTGCTTCTGTGCGGGCTGCTCTACTTCAGCGGAGGTCCGACCAATCCGTTCAGCGTGCTCTTTCTCGTGCAAATCACGCTTGCCGCACTCGTCCTCGGGATGCGCTACGCGCTCCTCATCGTCGCCCTCTCGACCGCGTCGTACGCCTTCCTCTTCTTTGGCAACGTGCCCCTGAGGGGCATGGAGCACATGCAGCACGCCGGGACGAGCGCCTTCAACGTCCACCTTCAGGGAATGTTCGCGGCATTCACACTCGCGGCGATCCTGATCGCTTATTTCGTGACCCGCGTGTCGCGCGCGCTGCGAGAGCGCGACGCGCAGCTTGCGGAAGCGCAGCGCCTCGTCGCGGTTCACGAGCGGCTGGCGTCGCTCAGCACGCTTGCCGCCGGAGCCGCGCACGAGCTGGGAACGCCGCTCGCGACCATCGCCGTCGCCTCGAAGGAGCTTGAACACGCCGCCGAGGGGATCGCCAGCGCCGAATCGCTTCGCGAGGATGCTCGGCTCATTCGACAAGAGGTCGATCGCTGCCGCGACATCGTCCAGCAGATGGGCGCCCGAGCCGGCGACGCGCTCGGAGAGGTGCCGGAGCCCGTCGAGGTCGGGACGATCGTCTCGGAGCTTCTCCGCCGGTTCGACGACGGCCGCGCGGCAGCCTTGGATGTGCAGTTGAGCGGCCTCAGGGTCCTCACGGTGCCTTGGCGGGGTCTGGTCCAGGCCGTCGCTTCGCTGGTGAAGAACGCCGTCGAAGCAAGCGCGGGCAGCGGGCGGCGGGTCGTCCTCTCTGTCGACGCGCAGACTTCGAGGGCGCGGTTCGTCGTCACCGACGACGGGACCGGAATCGCGCCCGAGGCGCTTGCGCGCGTAGGCGAGCCGTTCTTCACGACGAAATCGCCTGGCGCGGGGATGGGGCTCGGGGTCTTCTTGTCGAGGGCGTTCGCCGACCGGCTCGGAGGGAGTTTGACTCTCACCTCGGAGGCCGGCAAAGGCACCCGGGCCGTCCTCGAGATCCCGAACAAGGAGAAATGAGTGGCGGCGAGCGCCCCGCGTAGCATTCTCGTCGTCGACGACGACGCCACATTTCGAACGCGCTTGATGCGGGCGTTCGAGGCTCGCGGCTTCGACGTTCGCGGGGCGTCGACCGTCGACGAAGCGGTGGCGAGCGCCGCACACGACAGTCCGGAGCTGGCGGTCGTCGACCTTCGCATGCCGGGTCGAAGCGGCCTAGAACTGGTGCTCGAGCTCAAGACGATCGATGCGACGACCAACGTGGTCATCCTGACGGGCTACGGCAGCATCGCGACCGCGCTCGAGGCCGTTCGTCTCGGTGCAACCCACTACCTGACCAAGCCTGCCGACGTCGACGAGATTCTCGCGGCGTTCGGGCGCGCGACCAAGCGACCCGAAGACCCGATGACGATCGAGCACGAGGTCGCGTCGCTGGCTCGGACCGAGTGGGAGCACATTCATCGCGTGCTCACCGACTGCCACGGCAACGTCTCCCAGGCGGCCCGGCTGCTGGGAATCCACAGGCGCAGCCTTCAGCGCAAGCTGTCGAAGTATCCCGTGGCGCGCTGACCCCGCCTCACTGCGGAAAGACTTTGCACGGCGACATCGGCCCGAGCCCAAGACCGCTGTCCGAGCACACGAGAAACTGGGGCGGCCTGCCGCCGTTTTGACCGTTGATGAGCGTCAGCGTGGTCACCGCCCCCGCGCCGACGACCACGTGCGTCGCCGTCGCGCTGTCGGAGCCCGTTCCGCTCGCCTGCGCGCTGAATTGGACGTCGGGCGTCGGCGGGAACGCAGTGTACCCGTTCGGGTCGGCAGACCCGCCGTCGAGCAGCGTGGCGCTCGCGCTCCCGAAGGGCACGTCTGCGAAAATCGGGGCGAGATTGTCGGCCGCCACACTGCCCGAACCGACATCGATGTACGCGAGCGACGGAACGGCGTTGATGACCCGCAGGACCGTTGTGCCGGCCGGTGCGGCCGAGTCGTCCGAGAACGCGCCGACCTTCAGGCTCGCGTCATCGCCCGTGGGCTGGACATCTCCCATGAGGGCAAACGTCGTATGGGCGCCGGCTGCCAACGAGGGGAGGCCCATCGTGGCGGGAAGGATGCCGACCGTACAATCCGCGCTGCCGGTCTCCACGACCTGCAAATCGTAATCTCCGGGCGCAATCGCGAGGTACGCGGTGACGGTGGGAAACTCGAGACCGTTGGGCCCTCCCTGTCCGAGCGATCCCGCCGGCAGGTCCTGCTGCAAGAGGGGGCCCGTCCACTCCGTCGTACCCGTCGGGGCGAGGCAGAAATCGACCCCTGCCGACGGCGCATCCGGCGCCCAATCTGCGAAGCGAACCAAAGCCTGCGTCGCGTTCGGCGTCGACGAAGCGTCCGCTCCTGGAACGATGAATCCACCGTTCGCGACCGCGTCTCCCGCGTCGATGTGCCCGCCGCTGTCGCTCTCGACGGTCGGACCCGCGGCGTCCGCCGCGCTCCCGGCCTTGTAGGCATCGGCCGCCGAGGCGTCGAGATCGACGACCCCCGATGTCACGGCTGCGCCGCTCGAGCCGCCACACGCCGCGAGCGCACACCCCAGTACCACCGAGCGAGGACAAGTGGCCATTGCACGCAAAGCACGGCGAGACAGCTTTGCGGTTGTCTTCGAATGCTTGGGAGTTTCGCGACGGAACTGCGTCATGGGTGCCAACGTGGAGTCGCAAATTGCGATTGGCAAGCAACGTCACGAACGATGAAGGAACGTGCGGTCCAGCTTGCGACCTCTCGACACGATCGCACGCAATGCCGAGTCTGCGATTGGAACGTGCAAGCGGAAACTCGTGATCCGTAGCTCGAGGTTCGGGCGTTGCAGGTGGGTGCGACATGAATCGAGACCGCGCATCCAGAGCGCTCTCCGTCGCGATCGCTCGAATCGGAATCCGTGCCGTTGCGGTGAGCGCGGCGGTCGCGTGTTCGTCGCCGGAAGCGTCCCACGTGTACGCCGTCGTTCGCGTCGTGGACGGAGCGGCGCCCCCGGCTCCCGACGCGGCCGACGGGTCGCTCGCGCCGAACCAAGACGCCGCGGGCTCGGGGCCTACGCCGGACGCGACCACCGTCACGGGGGTGACCGCCGTGGCCCCAGACGCTGCTCCCGATTCCGGCGTGCCGCCGGACGAGTCGCCGACCGGGCCGCAAGTATGCGGCTTTTCCGCTTGCCCGCCGGACTCGCCGTGCGCGGACTTGACCGTAGACCGCGACGATCTCTTGGCGTCGATCCTCGTCGACACGCGGACGTTCGCGGCGACCGACTGCGCGATGGTCGAGGGATGCATTCTCACGCCGGGCACACGCCGACTGCTTCATTTCGACACCGGGACACAAAACGTCGGAACCGCGGACGTCGTCGTGGGCGACCCCACCGCCAACGCGTGCTTTCAGTGGTCCGCGTGCCACCAGCACTACCACTTCAAGGGAGTGGGCAAGTACACGCTATACCAACCCGACGGGACCACGGTCGCGGCGGTGGGTCACAAGCAGGGCTTTTGCCTGGAAGACGTGGAGCCCATCCCGTCCCTCGATCCGCCCCCCGCGCCCCCCGACACACCCTTTACGTGCACGAACCAGGGACTTCACGTCGGGTTCGAAGATATTTATCCAAACGACATCGATTGCCAATGGGTCGACATCACGGGAGTTCCAGCCGGCTCGTACATCCTCTCGGTCATCATCAATAGTCAGGATTATTTGCCGGAGTCCAACTACGAGAACAACGAGGCCCGCGTCCCCGTCACCATTCTTCCGCCCTGAAGGGGGCGGGGAGCGGCCTCGGTCACGAACCGACGCGCGCGAGCTTGATCGCTTTCTCCGGGCACGCCTCGACGCATTTCCCGCAGGCCTGACACAAAGAGGCGAGAGGCGTGTAGGCGGTCTTTCGGCCGTGGGCGATGCTCTTGAGCTTTGCCAGCATGCCCAGTTTGGCGAAGTCGCCGTCGTCGATGCGGCGAACTTCGAACACGTGGAAGGGGCAGACGGCGGCGCAATCGGCCTTTCCTTCGCATTTCCCGCGGTCCACGACGGGCGCGAAGGCTCCGGGCTCGGCCCGGCATTCGGCAGCGGAGGTCATCTGCCCGTTGGATGTTCGCGCGGGTCGGACGGTTCTGAAGTCGCCAACACAACCGCGTGCCGGTTCCGCCGCAGGACAGCGCGTTCGTCGCAAACCAAACGTGAACGGGTGAGACGATCGCATGAAGGCGCGCATCGTAGCCATTGGCTGCCGCGAAATGCCCATTCGGGCGCTATCGCCGGTGCGGACGCGGAAGGCGTGCGCCCGCGAGGCGTGGCGGTTTCGGAGCATTTTCCATGAACATCGCGATGAAGGACACGACCAAGTACCCGAGTCTCGAGCCCCGCGCACTTGCCGGCGCTGGCCGTTCGATTCGGGTCCTTCCGGCGACGTGGTCCGAGCGGACGGCTCTTCTCATCCTCGCCGTGACGGTCCTTCGCTGGATTGTCGCGATGACGACAGGACTGTCGGACACCGAAGCATACTACGCGCAATGGGCCCGCGTGCCGTCTCTCAGCTACTACGACCATCCCCCGCTGGTCGCGTGGACCACGTGGCTCGTGAGGCATCTGTCGAGCGCTCCATGGGCCGTCCGGTTGGGGCCCGTCCTCTACGCGGTGGTCTTCGACGCTCTCGTCTATCGACTGGCGTCACGCCTGTTCTCTCCGCGCGCCGGGTTCTTTGCAGTCGCGACTCTCACGGCCATCCCCGTGTTCTTCTTCACGGGGGTCCTGCTCAACCCCGAGGGCCTTCTCGCGCCCCTCTGGGCCTTGTTCCTCCTCTTCTTGCTCGACCTTCGCGATCACGACCAGCCTTGGAGGCCGCTGGCGATCGGCGCGGTGGTCGGCGTCGCCTTTCTCGCGAAGTACACGGCAATCCTGGCGGTGCCGGTCGCCCTCCTTTACGTCGCGGGATCGCCGGATACGCGCCGCTGGCTGCGGCGGCCGTCTTTCTACGGGGGGGGCTTGGCGGCGGTGGCGATCGCCTCGCCCGTCATCGCCTGGAACGCGCTCCACGACTGGCCCTCGGTCCACCTGCACCTCTCCGAGCGCATGGGCCACTCGGCCGGCGAGACGCTGGCCAGTGCGCTCTGGCGCGTGGGGAGTGGCCAATTGGTCAATTTCCAGCCGCTCGTCTTGCCGGCATTGCTCGGGATTCTCGGATACGCGGCCTGGAGATCGAGCCGTGACGATCGCTATCGATTCTTGTTGACGGCGAGCCTGCCCGTGCTCGCGTTCCTGCTGGTCATGATGGTGCGTGCGGGCGACTCCGAGCCGCACTGGACAATGATGGGCTATCTACCGCTGGTCGTCGGCGCCGGTGGACTGCTGGACGAGAGCTCCGGAGCGCTGCGCCGGTTCACCCGCGCGGCGTTCGTGGCGGCGCTCGCGGTCAGCGCCGGCGCGCTGGGGCTCTACGCCGTGCACCTGCGTTCCCCGGTGCTGGCCAAGGCGCTGCCTTCGTACAATCCCGACGCGGACCCGATCAACGAGACGATCGGCTGGGACCGCGTGAGCGCCGCGGTCCGTGCGCACACGGCGATGCTCGGGCCGGGCACCGTCGTCGCCGGAGGGCACAACGTACTCTGCGGGCACTTGCAGGCCGCTCTCGACGATTCGCCTGCGGTCTACTGCGCGAGCCCAAGGCGCACGGAGTTCGACTTCGTCGGACGCCGGACGCCGCCCCCGGGCGCGCCCGTCGTCTTCGTCGACAGCGATCGGTACCCGGAGGATACAGCCGTCGCACTTCCGCTTCTCGAATGCGCCCACGCGGAAGACGTCGTCATCGAGCGGTCGGGCCTGCGCCTTGCGCGTTACCGCATCCGGGAGTGCAGGCCCCGAAAAGGCAACGAATCATGATTCGACCGCACGCGATCGTCGAGCGGCTCGTCGACTGGCAGCTCCGTCGACCGGCCGGCGCCCTTGTCATTGTGGCGGCCGTCACGGTGGTGTTCGCGGTCTTCGCGTCGCGCCTCACGCTTCGCACGCGCTACGACGCCCTTCTCCCGGACGACTCGCCCAGTGTCCAGGAGCTGCGGCGCCTCGAGCACCGCGCGTCCGCCGCACAGACCGTGCTCGTGGTCCTCGAGGGACCCGACCGCGCCGTACTGCGCCACCTGGGCGACGCGGTCGTTCCCTCGCTGCTCGCTCTCGCGCCGGACGAGGTGTCGAGCGCAGAGGACGGGCCCCACGACGTTCGCGCGTTCCTCGCGCCGCGGCTCGGACTATTCCTCGACGCTGCCGAGCTCGATCGGCTCGATCGCGAGACCGAGGCGCGATGGGACTACGAGGTCGCTCGAGCGACCGGCTTTTCGCTCGACGACGACGAAGCCCCGCCGCCGCTCGCGTGGAAGGACATCGAGAAGCGCCTTCGCGATCCCTCCAAGGGCGGCGCCGGCAGCGACGTCCTCGACCGGTTTCCGGACGGCTACTACGAACGCGGCGACGGGCGTGCTCTCATGGTGGTCGCTCGATCTCCAATCGCGGGGGGAGATCTCGGCCGCGCCGGCAAGGCGCTCGCGGACATCCGCGCCGCCGTCGACCGCGCGCGCGCGTCGGCGCCGGAGTTCGCGAGCGTCGCGGTTTCGTATGCGGGGGAACTGCCGACCGGCTTCCGCGAATACCAGGTCATTTCCCACGATCTTTTGAGCGTCGGCGCGGCGGGGATCGGACTCGTTTTGGCCGTGGTGGTTCTGTACTTTCTGCGGTTGCGGTCGGTCTTCGTGATGGCGGTCACCATCGCGGTCGGCCTGACTTGGACCTTCGGGCTCACGCAACTGGTCATCGGCCACCTCAACGTCGCGACGGCGTTTCTCGTCAGCATCGTCGCGGGCAACGGGATCAACGTGGGGATCCTCTACCAGGCTCGCTACTTCGAGGAGCGCCGACGCGGCCTCGACCCGGCGGCCGCCGTTCGCGCGGCCGTGCACGCGACGTGGAAGCCCACCGCGATCGCCGCGCTGGGCGCGGCTGCGTCGTACGGTTCGCTTCTGGTCACCGACTTCCGAGCCTTCCGCGACTTCGGCTTCATCGCCGCGTCGGGCATGATCCTGTGCTGGATCGTCAAGACGCTGATGGTGCCGCCGCTGCTCGTCCTCATCGACTCGGGTCCCGCGCGCAGCGCCGGCGGATGGCTCGCACGGCACGAGATGGCCTACGGCCGACCGTTCGCCTGGCTCGCCTCGAAGGCGCCGGTGACCTTCGTTGCGGCGGGGGCGCTCGTGGCGGTCGTCGGCCTCGTGTCCGCCGGGCGCTTCGTCCAGCGCGATCCCATGGAGTACGATCTACGCAAGACCGAAACGGACCGTTCGCAGACAGCGGAGCTGCACCACGCGTGGGACGTCGCGCGCGCGGTTCTCGGCTCGAGTCAGGGCGCTCTCGTCATCGCCACGGACTCGCCCGGAGAAGCAGCGGCTCTCGAAGATGCGCTCCGGGCCCGTTGGGACGCCGCGCCGGTCGGCGACAAGCCTTTCGTTGCCGTGCACGGCCTCGCGGACCTGGTCGCCGGCGGGCAAACGGACAAGTTCGGAACGCTCTCGACGATTGGCGCGCGGCTCGAGCGAGCGCACGCGCGCGGTTTTCTCCAAGGCGACGACTGGACGCGCATCCGAGAAGTGCTCCCCCCGGAAGACCTGCGCCCGTACGCGGCGGGCGACCTCCCAGCGTCGATCGCGGACCGGTTCGCCGACGCAAACGGCGTCCGGGGCGCGCTCGTCTTCATCGAGTCGGACCCCAATACCGCGGACGACCTGCGCACCCTGGTGCGCTACGCCGACGCTTTCCGCGAAACACGTCTTCCGACCGGCAAGATGGTCCGAGGCTCGGGCAACGCCGTGATCCTGGCCGACATGCTCCGCTCGGTTGTCCGCGACGTGCCGCGCGCGATCTCGCTCTCGCTGGCGCTCACTCTCGTCCTCGTGTTCGTCGCCTTCCGCCGCGGCCCCTACCTCGCTAGCGTGCTCTTCGCGCTCGCCGTCGGGTGCGGCGGGGTCGCGTGTTTTCTCTACTTCGCGGACGTCAAACTCAATTTTCTCAACTTCTCTGCGCTGCCCATCACGTTCGGCATCGGCGTCGACTACGCGGTCAACGTCGCCCAGCGCTACGAGGCCGACCGCGGGCGGAGTATCCTCGGCGTTCTGCGCACGAGCGGCGGCGCCGTAGTTCTGTGCAGCCTAACGACGATGCTCGGGTACGTTGCCCTGGTGGGGTCGCACAACGCGGCCATCCGAGGCCTCGGGGCCATCGCGGCCGTTGGAGAGGTGAGCTGCCTACTTGCCGCGGTGCTCGTCATGCCCTCGCTGTTTCTGTTGGTCGAGCGAGGCCGGCAGAGCGGGGGCCTTTCGTGGGCCCTTCAACCGTTCCGACCGCGGCACCGCCCGATACCCTGACCCTCAAAGCGAGGGGAAATGTCCGGTCGAAGACGGCACCATCCAGCGGCATTGCTGGATTATTCCGCTGTCGACGGCCGAATGGCAATGTCGCGTGCGGCATGGGCTCCCGGCGGTCATCCTTTTGATCAATGACGCCGTGGTGCGCGCGCCCCTCGAGTCGCGGTCCCGGCGCCGAGGAGCATCCGATGGCGAGCGCTGAAGTCTGGTACGTCCGATCGACGAGCGGCGGAGTGCATCGATTGACGTTGGACGAACTGGACCTCGCGTTCCGAGCCGGCCAAGTCAGTGCCCGGTCGATGGTCGTCCCGGAAGCCGCGATCCAATGGTCGCGACTCGGCGATCTCGCGGGCCTCGACGAGGCGACGACCCCGGTCGTTCCAGTCAGCGAGCGCCCGGTGAGCATGGATCTCAGCGAGCTACGTCCGCACGGCGCGCGGCGCGGGGCCTGGCGGACCGGGCTCTGCGCGCTGGCGCTTACCATCGGAGTCGCGACGGGGCTCGGCCTCCGAGGCCCCGCGTTCACGCAGAGTCTCGGACGGCGCGCGGTCGTCTTCGTGGCGGGGGCGAAGCAGCGGGCCGCAGCGTGGCGTGCGCCTCGGGTGACCTTGGACAGGGCGGCCGCGTCTCCGTCGCCCCCGAGCTCCCCGGCGCAAGAACCGCGTGGCGCGATCGCGCCGCCGGTCGTCCCGGAGGTGAACGCGGCCGGCCTCTGGACGCCGATCCCGTACCGAAAGCCGGAGCTCGCCACCACGGTGCCTGCGATCGCCGCGACCGCCCTTCCGGTGGCCCGGCATGAGGATCGCGCCGGCGTCGGTCGCGCGCAGCGGGGGGCGAGCGAACGGCGGGCCGCGGGCCGAAAATCGCATGCGCGTCCTAGCCCCTCGAAGAGCCCCGCGCCCGCCTCACCCGACGACCAATCGGGTTTCACCACCGGCGGCAACAAGTACGATCCGCTCAATAGCGGGATCAGCCCCTAGGGCAATCACCGCGGTTTTCACGGGGCGCGGCAGTACCGCGCGAGCGAGTTGTCCGCGAGAACCGCGATGACGTCGCCGTTGGGCATGAACGTGGCGAGCGTGGCCTGCGGATCGAGGACGCGCTGTTGACCGTCGGGGAGGTGAAACAGTCCCGAACCGGAGACGATCCAGTTGCCCTCCGGCGAGAACTTGGCGCGGTTGCTCGTGAGCGCGGGCAAGCTGCGGAGCACGCTGCCGTCCGTCAGCGAAACCATCGCGTGAACGCAGGTGGCGTTCGGTTCGGAACCGCAATGGCTCACGAGCGCTTCATCGGCGTTCGGGCGAATTTGGACGTCATCGTAGATAGCGTCGGGCCGTCCGGCGTCCGCGCCTGCCCCGATCCACACCTGCGACCAGTCCGAGACGCGATAGAGGGCCGGATCGCTCGTGACGACGAGGGTCTCGTCGGCATTGAAGACTGCGCGGGCGCAAGCGGTCGCCGGCAACCGGGCGACCTCCGTGTTGTCGCCGGTATTGAGGACGCTCACGAACCTGCCGGAATAGTTGCCAAGGAGGAACCGATCGTTGTGCGGCGCGAGCCTTGCCGGCGTGACGAAGCAGTCGCCGGGCATGGGAAGAACGCCGGGCGACCGGGGCAGGGCGGGCAGCGGAGCGGCCGCATCGCCGGTGAAGATTTCATAGCCGTCCCCCGACGCGACCCATTGCGTCCCATCCGGGGAGAAGGCGTCATCGACGATGATGAAGCCGCCGTAGATAGAGACAATGTTGGACTGAGCAAAATCGGGGTCTATCCGCCACAGCGTGCGTCGGACCAAGAGGTGAACCCCGTCGCTGGATGCCGCCATATCCGTCGGCTGTGAGGAGGAATTCGAGTTCGGAGGCGGCAACGCTCCGACGACCTCCACGGGTTTACCCGTCGGCAAGTCGAAGAGCGCCACGGAGTCGCGAGGGTTGGTCGACGCCGCCAGCAAACCACTGCTGTCGATGGTCGAGTAGCTGTCGTACACGGCTTGCTGCGTGAGGGCCGATTCGACCGCGAAGCTTGCCATGTTGACGATTCGGTCCGTGAGGAGCACGCGTTCGCCGGCCGGCGAGTACACGGGTGGGAACCCGGTCTCCGGTAGGATCCCGTTCTCCAGGCTCGAGGACGAGTACGCCAGACTTCCGTCCGCCCTCCACACGGCGCTGCCGCAACAAGAGCCCGAGAACACTTGTCCTGCGACGATGTCTCCGCGAGGGGAGATCCGAAGATCGAACGGGCGCACCATCCCGCCCGCGGGAATCTGCAGGGGAATGTTCGGGCCCTGGACGAGCGGCGCGCAGCCCGCTGCGCACGGTCCGGCGGGAACCGTGTACGTGAGGAGTGCGGGCTGGCTCGTGGGCGTCAGCGACGACCCGCCCTCGACAGCAAGGAGCTGGCCGCCGCGGATCGCCGCGGAAAAGAACGAGCCCGGCATGTCGGCGATCCGCGAACCATCGGCCGTTCGCCAGATGCACGTGGAGGCTCCGCCCGTCACGAAAAGAGAATCGCCTTCTGCGGAGAACTGGGGTGGTGCTCCCGAGGAGCATTCGGGCGGCTGCGCTAGCCGAAGCACGACCGATCCGTCCACGGTGCTGAGGAGCGCGACCTCTTGGGCTTGAGCGTCGGCGGTGGCGAGGAGCGTTCCGTCGAGCGAGACCCCGAACGTCGCCGGGACGCCGTTCGCCGGCGCGAGCTGCCGGACGGGCTGCCTCGACCCGACCGCATGCACGACGATGCTGCCGTCCTCGTTGGAGACGACCAGCTCGCCGGTCGGAAGAAACTGGGCTTGGATCGGGAGCGGCGTCGGCGCTATCGAGCCGCACTTCTGCCAGGACCAATGTCCTGAGATGCTTGGATCGACCGTGTTCGGCGGGGCAGTGGGGCCTTGGTCTCCGGCATCGCCTCCGCCTCCCTCGCCATCTCCCGCTCCGTCGGCGCCGGGGCCCCCATCGGGAGCGTCCGCCGCCGTCCCGTCCGAAGCGGCATAGGCGTCGATTCCGGCGTCCGTCGCCGTCGGGCCTCCGGCCGCGTCGAGTCCCGCGCTCGCCGGCAGATGCCGTGAAGCCGAGTCCACCGTTCGGCCGCAACCAAAGATCAGGCTCGGAAGGACGCTCATGAAACAGCGCAACCACAACGTGCGCTCATTCGCACCACGCGGCCTCGCTGCCCCGCTCCGTCCACGCGACGTATCCGAAACGACCATCCGACGAGATTACCGCTTCCGGCCGCGCCGCGCGCGTCCCAATGCGCTGGTGCGGCGCCAGGTGGCATCTGTTCCCCGGCGAAGCCATGGCGGGTGCGCCAGATGGAGACGAGCGCCGTGAATGTCTTGCTCCGCCGTCGCATTGCGATCATATAGAAGGGTGCAAATAAACCATCTTGCGATGCTCGCGCTCGTCGGCGCGGGCGGCTGCGTCAACGTTTCCAATATCTGCCCACACAAGCCCATCACGCAGGGCGTGTTTGGCGAGATCGTGGATTCGAACAATACGCTCGAGCAAAACATCGAGGTCGACCTCTATACGATTGGACCGGACGGGATGAAAGACACGCTGGTCGGCAGCGCCCAGACGACGCGGGGCGGCTATGAGTTCACCGTCAATCCGTCGTCCTACATCCTTTGCGCGAAAACCGTCTGCGCGACCGTCACGGTACCGACCGGCCTGGTCGAATTGTCGGCCGTCGACGCCGCAGCCGGATTGACCTGGGACGCACCGGTCGCGGTGCCGCCAGACCAGGTCATCGGGCCTTGCAAGTTCGGCAACTAGCACCAGGCTTCTTCTCCAGTCGGAACGCCCACCACCCGATTGGACCTTGGCCTGCCGAATCAAGGCGCTACTGCGTCTCGCAAAAGGCTACGGGGAACGATTGGTTGCAGATGGGCGCGGATCGCGGGCAGTCCGATGTCTTCGCGCATGGAGTACATGACGATTGCCCCGTCGAGACGTAGTCGAAGTAGCAACCGCACGACCCGGGCGGCGCATAGGACGCAAGGGGGCCGAGTTCCACGGTGCGCGTCACGCGCATCGCGCAAGGCGCGACGAGATTGTTCTGCGCTTCCACTTGCACTAGGTCGACTCCGCCCGGCGCCACGGCCGTTCCCAACATGTAGGAAAGGATTCGCTCCACGTTGTGGTTTTGTGGCACGCCGCGGCTGTCGACGTAGGTAAAAAAGTGAATCGGCCCCCACAGCGCGTAATGACCGTCCCGCACGTTGCTCTTGTCGTGCGCGGTTGCAGTCGAGTCCGGATAGTAACCGCACGATTGGTCGAAGTCCTTGTAAGCAAGCGTCGTGACGTGGTTGGTCGTCATTGCATCCAAGTTCGTATCGGCCAAGATGCCAATCACGCCTTCCGGATTGGGATCGGTCTCAATCGCGTTGATGACCGCAGCAGCACCGGATAGGCCCGCAGCCGTGTTCGCGCTCAGCGCCGCCGCGTCCACGCCCGCCCAACGGGACAGCGGAACTCCGATGGCGACTGCGAGCAGGGCCTGCACGGCCGACGCGGAGTTGCGCCGGTAGATCGATGAATTGGACGTCCACGGCGCGACCCCCGAGTCGCCGCCGAATCCAAAAACGAAGTAGGCGGCCGAGGCGCTGATCGAGCGCTGGGAAGATGCCTTCGGGACGACGAAGACCATCGGCTGCACGGGGCCGAGAAAGTCGCCCACATTCGGCGGGAGTTTCCCGCCGGGAAGCGTTCCGCACGTGGGCGCGTACACGTCCGACGCGGCAATGTCGGCGACCGGCGCCCCCCCGTTCGGGCCGTTGGTCGGAAGGTCGCAGGTCCCCTGAGTCTGCGCCGCGTAGTAGATCGGCTTCGGCTTGGCCGAAATCGACGCTCCCGTAAAGAAGTTGTTCGCCCCGACGCAGCCGCCGTCGCCGATGTAGACTACGGTGATCGGATTCGGATCGACCGACAGCGCCTGCTGCAGGGGCGCGATGAAAGGTCCAACGGCGTTCGCTCCTTCGATGTAGACGACGGGGGGCACGGCGCCGCTCGTCGGGTTGGCCGCGCTCGGAACGGAGTCGCACGTGACCGCGCGAGCGATGCCCGAATTCGCGAGCGTCGCTGAGGCGACGGCCGCGATGACGAGAGAGAGATCAGTTCGGCTCATGTGAGACCCTTTCCGGAAGGTCGTTTGCTCGAACGTCGACGAATCAGTCGGAGCCGGCATCCAGTGGCGGCAGTGGCGGCAAGCCCCCCTTCGGCAGCAGGTGCGTGAGGCGCTTGACGTCGTCGAACGGCACGCAGGCCGCGTTCGTGCACGCATTGAGAAACTGCGGCATCTCGGTCGGCGCGCAGGCATAGCATTGGGTGGTGAGGTCGACGTCGCAGCCCGCCGTGCCGTCCGCCGCGGCCTCGGCAAAGCCGTCCGCGCCCCCGTCACCCGCGGCCGTGCCCTCACCGCGGTCCACCGTTTCCGTGTGCGTGGAGTAACCTTCGAGCCCGATGACTGGGCTGCAGCCGCCCGTAGCGGCTGCCGCGGTGGCCGCCGCGATCCAAGAGCATCTCGCCCACGTCACGAGGTTGAATCGGGCCCTTCGCATGGTCAAAACGTTCCTGCCGCGCCGATGGTTCGCGAATCGACGAAGACGCCGATGCTCGGCCGGTTAGGGCGCGGTCGGTCGCCGGACGTCAAGAGCAGGTAGGCGGCGCCGGTGAGCGCGCCCGCGAGGCCGACCCCCGCGCCGATGGTCGAAAGAAGCGCGTCTCGCTGCGACGCCGAGATCAGGGGTTGGCTCGACAGTGGGCAGCTCTTCGCGACGCATTCCCGATCGAGCTCTTTCTTGTCGTTCATGGCCGTCAAGCCGAAGAAGGTGCCGACTCCGACCCCGGCGGCACCGGCGGCGAATGCAATCCAGGCCGGAGCGAGCGAAGGCTTGGCGCCCCGCGAATTGGGCAGCGATCCGGTCGGTACGTTCGCCTCCGGAGAAGCTGCGGCCGACGCTGGTGGACTTGAGGAGGAAGGCTCTGGGTCCAAGACGACATCGGCCGTCTCGTCGCCCGCGAGATCGACATACCGGGTCACTACGGAGAGGCCAGCCTTGCTGCCGGCGACTTTGCGTCTGCCCGCACTAACCACGACGGGCGCAGCGAACGGCGTCGTCCCGATGACAACGTCGTCGATCCGGACCTCGACGCCCGCGGAGGCGCTCGACACCCGCACCCTTGCGACGCGCCCCTTCAAGACGTCGATGTCCGACTCGACTTGGGCACGGCGGTCCCCCGTGACGTGGTCGGCCCCTTCAGCCAGGTACCGTTGAAACGCCGCGAGCGCCCCGGGGTAGTCATGGAGTTGGTAGCGGCACTGCCCTATGTCGTATAGAACGCGATAGTTCGGTTCGATTGCGTAGGCGCGCTCGAACTCGATGAGGGCCGTGCGCCAATCGTCGTCCTCGAAGAGTTTGATGCCGCGCGCGAAGTGCCGCGACGCTTCTTGACTCGCTCCTTGCGCCGACGGTTGCGCGAGCGCGGGAGTCGTGCGGCACACACAAAGGGCAAACGTGGCGATTGCGATTCCGACAGGGCGGTTCATGGGGCGTACGGATCCTCTTTGTCGATGTCTCGTTGCCGTCGCACGCGGGGAACCCGAGCATCGCTGGAAGGAGCGGGCGACGGCTCGACGCTCGATGCCGCCGGGCGGAGGGGCGCTTCCGCGGGTCCGCGCACGGGGCCGCGCGATCGGAGGGGTTCGCGCTCGAGTGCAATGACAAGTTCCCTGTCGGCTTCGGCTGTGAAGGACACGCTCTTGGCGATGTAGCCGGGGAACTCGGCCAAGACGGTGTGGATCGCGTCGCTGCGAACGAGTTCGGCCGAGTAGGCGTTGCCTACGAAGACCCCGTCGACGTAGAGCCGCGTCGGCGGCGGCGAGCTGCGGATCGTGACGTGCGACGGGCCGGCAGCCGGGCCGGTCGCCGAGGGGAGCGCGGTCGGACTTCTCGGCGGGGGCTGGAGCACCGGCGCGATGGAGACGCTTGGGGTCATTGCGGGGGTCACCCGCGCGGCCTTTAGACCCCCGATTACGCCCGTCGTCACGAGTGCAATCCCTACGAATCCGGCGACGACGAACGGGCGGGATCGCGCGGAGACCGGCGCCCTGCTAGGGGCGGCTTTGGTCCCTCCAGCGCCGGGCGCCACCGATCGCGCATTGCCTTCACTTGAAAGCTCCGGCGCGATGCCGAGGCCGGACGAGCCATCTTCTGTCCGCGAGCGGACTCGGGTAAGGCTGACGAGTTGAAGTGGAGCCGCAGCGCTGACACCGCGAAGCTGAGCATCGATTGCGGTGCCGAGCTCGCGCCGCTCGGCCGCGAACAGCCGGGAGACCACCTCGCGCAGCTCGTCGACGTAGTTAGCGCCGTCAGCAGGCGGCAGAAAGCGCAGCAACTCGTCGCGCATGGCGCGCGCGGTCGGATACCGGTCCACGGGAGCGTCGCTCATGGCACGGTCGACGACGTCGGCGAGACCGGCAGGCACGTCTTGCAGCCGGCCGCGAAGTCGCGGAATGGCCCCGGTGAGGAGGGCACGCAGCACCTCGACGTCGTTCTGGCCTTCCCACGGGCCATGGCCCACGAGAAAGTCCCAGAGCATTACGCCCACCGAAAAGATGTCGGCACGACCGTCCACGACCTGCCCGGTGGCCTGCTGGGGCGCCATGTAGCGGACCTTTCCTTTGATCACGCCTGCATGCGTCTCTTGCGAGGAAAGGCGAGTCTTGGCGATCCCAAAATCGATGAGCTTGACTTGACCTTCGTACGTCAAAAAGACGTTTTGCGGGCTCACGTCGCGATGGACGATCCCGAGCACGCTGCCGTCGAACTCGGTCAGCGCGTGCGCGTACGCGAGGGCTTCGAGCACGTCGGCAAGGATCCTCAGGCCGAGCCCCATCGAGAGCGGTTGTCCCAAGCGCCGCGCGCGCCGAAGCACGCGATGCAGGGGCTGGCCGTCGAGGTGCTCCATGACGAGAAATCGCCGGAGCCCCTCGCTGCCCACCTCGATGGCCTGGACGATGTTCGGATGGTTCAGGCGCGCAGCGAGCCGCGCTTCGTCCATGAAGAGGTTCACGTAGAAGTCGTCGTCCGCTTGCTCGGGGCGTAGTTCCTTGATCACGAGCAGCTTGTTGAATCCGGCGACGCCGTCCGCGGCGGCCAGATACACGTCGCCCATACCGCCTCGAGCAAGCATCGCAATTAGGCGGTACTTTCCGAGCCGATCGCGCGTCTGCTCGTGTAAAGCAGTGTGTGCCACGACGGGAGCCTCCGTGAGCGGGGCGCTCGGTCTGCTA
>Ga0265316_10000424_pt1 | contig 48226 bp, 40 predicted proteins | sample 4522metaG_FD_202092 | JGI IMG/M metagenome (GOLD analysis project Ga0265316, IMG submission 202092) | Rhizosphere microbial communities from Carex aquatilis grown in University of Washington, Seatle, WA, United States - 4-5-22 metaG | ecosystem: Host-associated > Plants > Roots > Rhizosphere >... | reverse complement strand
TGGCTGCGACGCCGAAGTCAGCGCACGCGTCTGAACTGGCAGCGATTTGGGGACGTCCTCAAAGCATTCCCGCTGCCACGCCCGAGCATCAGGGTGCAGCTCTGGGCAAAGCTCACGTAAGCCGTCTTGGCGGAGGAGCCGGATGGTGGAAACCTCCTCGTCCGGATCTGGTGGGGGCTCGGGGTGGGCGACTGCCCCGGGCTACCCGATCTCACGCTCTCGCGACCCGCGAGCCGCCATCCGCGTGCCGGCCCTGCGGGCGGCCCGGAATTTCCCGGCCAGCTACTCCCGCAGCGTGCCGTGTTCCATGCGGCCTTCGCGCCATAGGGCTTCTTCCATGGCGGCGAGCAGGGGGCGCGTGGTTTGGGCGTCGGGGGCGCTGAGTGTGATGGCTTGCGGGCTGGCGGCGAGGGTCGCGCGCTCGTCTGGGGTCAGGCGATCGATCTTGTTGTAGACCAGCAGGCGCGGCGTGCTGGCCAGGTCTAGATCCGTGAGGATCCGTTCGACCGCCACGATCTGCGCGTCGCGATCAGTGTCGGCGCTGTCGACCACGTGCAGAAGCAAATCAGCATCCTGCAATTCTTCCAAAGTGGCGCGAAAGGTCTGGGTCAGGTTTTTGGGCAAATCGCGAATGAAGCCAGCGTTCATGAAAACTCTGGCACCTACCCCCAGCACCTACCCCGCCGAGTTTTTGCGGCGAACAACCTCAAATAGCCGCTCCGAAGGAACTATGGTCGTGTGGCCCTTTCTCAACGGGGGCATATGGGATAAACTTCGTCGCTAACCTTGTCGAGGAACACACATGAGCGGGGGTTCTGGTACCGTGGCGACGTGCAGAGGAGCCGGGCGGCGCATTTTTTTGTGGGTGCGGTGCTGTTGGCCGCGTGCGGATGCTCGGGATCGGGGTCGGGCACGCCGGGGTCGGGCGGCGCGGGTGGCGCCGCCGGGACCGTAGCCGGAAGGGGCGGTGCGGGCGGCCTGGGTCTGTCGGGCGGCGCGGGTGCGGCCGGCGGTGGAACGGCCAGCGCAGGGACGGCAGGCACGACCGGCACGGCCGGCGCGGGTACGGCCGGCGCGGGCATGGCTGGCGGCGGGGCGAGTGGCGGCGCTGTGGGCGCCGGCGGCGCGGGTGGTTCGGGACGGGGCGGCTCGAACGCCGGCGGCGCGGGCGGATCGGGCGCCGGCGGATCGGGTGCCGCCGGATCGGGCACTGGCGGTTCCGGCACCGCCGGATCGAGCGGAGCCGCTGGCGGCGCGGGCGCGGGCGGGTCGAGCGGGAGCTGTCTCCCTCATGACATCGACCTTCAGGTGGCGCAACTCAGCGGGGAGATCACGGTCCAGGGGGGCACGGGCTTGACCGGGAGCGCGACCTTGGATCTCCGCACGGCGGCCGGCGACAGCGCGCTGCTCGCGTCGACGCCGCCGGGCGGGACCTCCATCATCCAGCTCGTGCTGCCCGGGACCTACGACATCTATTACCGCTACGTCAAAGCTGGGCCGGGTCTCCCGGTCAACCTGTCGGCGAAGATCCAGAGCGGGGTCGTTATCGCTTCCGGCGGGACGACGCTCAACGTCGTCGTCCCGGCGACCCCCGTCTCGGTGGCGTTGACTTCGAACGGCAGCGCGCCCCCGGGCTTCGCAGGGGACTCGATTTACCTACGGACCGCGGACGGGGACGACGCCCCGCTGGGGACGTCCGCGACGCCGGTGGTGCCGGGGACGTACGACGTCTACTACGTCCACACCTCGTTTACGTCCGGCCCGATCAACCAGAAGGCCAAGCTGCAGAGCGGGTTCGTGGTGGGCGCGAGCCCGCTGACGTTGAACGTGGATGTCCCGAGCACCACGGTCTCGGGAACTTTCACCCTGAACGGCTCGAAGACGCCCCCGGCAGGCATGTCCACCGCCGCGTTCGGCGTGTACCTCGCGACCGCCGCCGGGGACCGCGCCGACATCGCCGAGCAGCTCGGTGCCTACACGGCGACGATAATCCCGGGGACGTACGACCTCTATTTCAACACCTCCGCGGGGGCGGCGGGGCTCGGCACCTACCCGTCGACCCTGCTGCAGAGGGGGATCGTCGTGGGGTCGAGCCCGCTGACGTTGAACGTGGATGTCCCGACGACGACGGTCTCCGGGACCATCACCGTGAACGGCGCGCAGGTCGCGTCGACGGCCGGCCTCGGGAGGCTGACCCTGCAGAACGCGACCACGACCTGGACCTTCGTGGCCACCACCTCAGACGCCTACTCGTCCACCCCCGCGGGAGCGTACTCGACGGCGATCGTGCCCGGGACGTACGACCTCTACTACTCGGTCATCACGGTGGGGACGGGCGTGCCGAGCAACGCGCTGGTCAGGCTGCGGAGCGGCGTGGTCATCGGAACCACTAGCCCGCAGACGCTCGACATCGACATCCCGGCGACGACGGTGACGGGAACGATCACGGTGAACGGCGCGCAGGTCGACTCCTCGATGGGCACCGGGGGCCTGCACCTGCGAAACGCGGCGGGCGACGACGCGCTCATTGGGACGACGGGGGGCGTCGGCGCGTACTCGCAGCTCGTGGTGGCCGGAACCTACGACCTCTACTACGCGTTCATCAGCGGCGGCACGGGCGTCCCGATGAACCAGTCGGCCAAGCTGCGAAGCGGGATCGTCGTGGGGTCGACGCCGCTGGCGCTGAACGTCGACGTCTCCGCGCCGATGGTGTCGGGGACGATCAGCCAGCTCGGGGTGCAGAGCTCGGGAAACCCCGGCGCAAAGGCCAGCCTGATCCTGCAGACTGCGAGCGGGGACAAGGCCAGCCTCGGTAGCCCGTTCTCCACCACGTACGCGAGGTACGTGATTGCAGGGACGTACGAGCTCATGTACTCGGCCCAGCAGGCCGTGAACTTTGGGATCCCGAGGAATACGCTGGGGGACCTGGGGTGCTACGGGGTGCCGTGAGGGCGTGGGAAGACGGGGGCGACGGCGTGACGGCCGGAGTTTAGAAGTTGAATTGCCAACTACCTAGGACGCCATACACTTATTAGGTGGTTACGCGTGCCGCGACAAGGCATCTGAACGAACTGGCAGCCAACTTCCCGGTCGTGGCCATCACGGGACCGCGCCAGTCAGGCAAGACGACGCTGGCGCGCATGGCGTTTCCCGACAAGCCTTACGTCTCGCTTGAGAACCCCGATGGTTCTCCCCTGGCATGCCGCCGCCACATGGTAGCGAATACCGCGGCCGCACGGAAGACGCTGGCACCCGGGGCAGGATCTGAGGCCAGCTACTCCCGCAGCGTGCCGCGTTCCATGCGGCCTTCGCGCCACAGGGCTTCTTCCATGGCGGCGAGCAGGGGGCGCGTGGTTTGGGCGTCGGGGGCGCTGAGTGTGATGGCTTGCGGGCTGGCGGCGAGGGTCGCGCGCTCGTCTGGGGTCAGGCGATCGATCTTGTTGTAGACCAGCAGGCGCGGCGTGCTGGCCAGATCCAGATCCGTGAGGATCCGTTCGACCGCCACAATCTGCGCGTCGCGATCAGCATCAGCACTGTCGACCACGTGCAGAAGCAAATCAGCGTCCTGCAATTCCTCCAAAGTGGCGCGAAAAGCCTGTGCCAGGTCTTTGGGCAAATCGCGAATGAAGCCCACTGTATCGGCGAGGATCAATTCGCGCTCGCGCGGAAAACGCAGGCGCCGCGTGGTGGGATCGAGTGTGGCAAAGAGTTTGTCTTCAACCAACACATCACTGCCCGTCAAAGTGTTGAGCAGTGTCGACTTGCCGGCGTTGGTGTAGCCCACAATACCAACAATGGGAACCTCGCGCCGGGTGCGCTGGGCGCGGCGGCCGGCGCGTTGCTGGCGGGTCTGGGCGATGTCTTGTTCCAGTCGGTGCACGCGCTCGCGCGCGCGACGGCGGCCGATTTCCAACTTGGTTTCGCCTGGGCCGCGGCCGCCGATGCCGCCGACCAAGCGGCTCATCATGGTGTTTTCTTCCTGCAGGCGCGGCAGGCGGTAGCGCAGTTGCGCCAGCTCGACCTGCAGCTTGGCGTCGCGGCTGCGCGCCCGCTGGGCAAAAATGTCCAAGATCAGAATGGTCCGATCAATGACCTTCAGATCGGTGAATTCGGAAATCGCGTGCGCCTGGCCGGGCGTCAGGTCGGGATCGAAAATGAGCAGGCCGGCGTCGAACTGCATGGCCCGCACCAGCACGTCTTCCAGTTTTCCGCGGCCAATGAGGTACTTGGGGTCAGGATCGGGGCGGCGCTGGATGGCCACGTCGGTGACCGCGATGCCCGCGGTTCGACACAGTTCGCGCAGCTCGTGGACGCGACTGTCTGTGCCGCCGGAGGCGCGTGTCTGGCGCGTTTCCAGAACCACCAGCACGGCGCGCTCGGTGTCCGATGTGGCGCGCGTCGTTGGCAAGGCGCGGTCGAATTCCTCTTCCAGCGCGGCCACCAGCTCTTCCACATCCACTGTCGCGCGGTGAAAAGCCTCTGGCGCCAACACGGTCCACGGCGACGACTTCTCGCGCGGGGGCAGAAGGTGGGCCAGGTGCAAGTCAGCCGTGCGTCCATCCTGGGTCACGCCCACGGCTGCGACCAGGTCCAGCCGCAAGAGCGCCAGGTCGACCAGATCGTCGCGCGAGATGACTTCATTGCGCAGATGGGTGTGGACCAGGCGCAGCCCGCGGAAACGTCCGTGGCCGGCGCGCACGCGCCCCACCGCGGGCAGCATGATGCGCGAGGCATCGCCGACCACCACATGCTCAATGTCGCCCCGGCGCGAGATGAGCGCGCCCACCTGCCGCCCGATCTCGCGCGACAGCCCGCACATGAAGGTCGCCAGCTCGGCTGAAACCAACTCGTGCGGCGCCACCCGGCGCCGGTAGATGCGCTCCAGGCCTTTCAGCTCACTCGGCTTGAGCCCGCCCAGATTCCCTGTCACTTCACGCATGAAACCATCGCCGAGACGCCGCCGTCACGGGGCTCTGTTACCCCTCGTCCGCTGGGCGCGTCGGGGGTGTTGCCGCGGGCGTGGCCGCACCTCGATCGTCAAGCAGGGTCAGTGCCACAGCCAAAGCGCGCTTGGCCTTGTCGACGATCTTGTCGTCGTTGCGCAGTTTCTGGTAGGCGCGCAGGATCTGGTCCTCGAAATCGGCCAGCTTGGTTTCCAGCTCCGCCGTGCGGTCGCGCCCTTGTGCCAGCTTGACCTCGCGGTCGCGCAAGTCAGCGCGGCAGGTGTCGAGATCGCTCTCCAGGCGTTGCGTGCGCCGGCTGAGCTCGCCCAGTTCCTGGGTGCGGGCCGCCAGCTCGCCCTCGGCGCGCGCAGCCCGGGCCGAGGCCTGATCGGTTTCCGCGCGGTGGCGTTCCGCCATCTCGGTTTTTTCGTCGAGGTGCCGGCGATCCATCTCGGCAACCGCGGTGTGGTGCTCCTCGTCGCGTGCCTGCAGTTCGGTGCGGCGCCGTTCGTCGGCCGTGGTCAACTCGGCGGCCTGGCGTGCGGCGGCCTCTTCCAGCTCGCGTTGGCGCCGAATCTCCGCCGTCGCCAATTCGTCTTCGGATCGGCGGCGCAGCGCCTGGACCTCGTTCTTGTGGTCGCGCTCCTTGGCCTCCAAAGCGGCCTCATGGGCCTGGCGCTCGGCCACCAGTTGGGCCGACGCTTCTTCCTTGAGCGAGGCCACGGCCTTTTCTTGCTCGCGCCGCATGCGGGTCAGCTCGACGTCGTGGCGGTCCTCCACGGCGGCTTGTTCATCCGCCGTGCGTCGCTGCTGCGCCTCCAATTCGGCCGCGTGGTCCATGTCGAGGCGTGCTTTTTCCGCCCGAGCCTGCTCCTCGCGGGCCGCCTCGGCCGCCTGCCGCTCGTTGGTCATCTGCGCGATCTCGGCCCGGTGCACCTGCTCCATGTCGGCGACGTGGGTTTCGAGGTCCAGCCGGATTCTCTCGACCTCGGCGCGCGAGCGATCCTCGGCGGTGGCCAGGCGTTTGCGCAAAGACTCGACTTCATCTTGCGCCTTGGCCAATTCCAGGTGGTTGTCGTCAAGGCGCACCTTGAGGGCGCGCTCGCGCTCGACCGCGCGATCCTTGTCCTGGCCCAGGGCGTTCACGCGCTCGCTGGCGTAGACCAGGCTCTTTTCCATGGCCAGCATCTTCTCTTCGAGGTCACGGCGCGCGCGCTCGTGCTCGCGGATGCGGTCTTTGTGGTCAAGCATCTGGCGCTCTTTGGCGTCGAGCGCGTCTCGCAGGTCGAGGAGATCCTTTTCTTTGCGGTTGATGGTCTCGCGCAGACCGAGCAGGTCGCGTTCCTTGTGGAAAGGCTGTACCTGCAGGCGCCCGTTCAAGTCCTCCAGATCACTCTGCATGCGGCGCTTGTCGTTTTCCAGCTCGTGGATCTTCGCCTGCAAGTCGGACAGCAAGCCATCTGCGTTTTCACCCAGGGGAAACGTTTCCACCGATGTGGCGTTGACCGCGTCCGGTTCAGGCGGCGGGCCTTCCTCGTAGGCGGGGGGGCGTAGCACGCCAGGCGGAATGTCGATTTCCGCTGCGGGCGGAGGGGCTGGGGGAAGGTTGATAGACCCCGAGGGGGGGACCATGCCGGGCATGCGCACCGTCGCTGTTCCTGCGGGTTGGGTCAGCTCGTCGGACGGCGCAAACAGGTGCGAGGCAAAATCCGCCGGAATGACGGACGTCGCCGCGTGCTCGTCCCAGGGATTCGCTTCCTCGGCAGCGGGCTCGGGCTGGACGATCGGCTTGGGCGCGCTCACGGTTGGCTGCTCGTGGATCTCAAGCGCGTCGAAAGCCGCCTGGGCTTCCTCGTCAAAGACCGCGTCCAGCCTGGGGCCGAGTGCGGACGAGTCGCTCGTCTCTGCCTCCATCTCCACCACCGCGCCCCGGTCGACGGTTGGCTGTGGGGTGGGGCTGCGAGATTCCTCGACAATGTCATCCGCCTCAATCGCGATTTCGGAGGAGAGCAGGTCGTCGATTTCTTCAGGCGCACCGGCGTTGGCCCCATCCAATCCGATGAGCTGGTCCACCTTGCGGCGAAGGTCGTCGGCGTCAAAAGGCTTGAATACGTATTCGTCGGCACGCAGCTTGAAAGTTCTGTGCTGCTCGAATTTGGCAGGCGCTTCCTCTGACGATGTCAAAATGAGCGGGATGTCTTTCAGATCCACGCTGCGTTTGAGCTTGTTGCAGATGGCATAGCCCACCTTCTTGGGCTCGACCGACACGATGATGAGCGCAGGACGGTTCTTCCTGCCCCATTCCACCGCTTCGTCGCCGTTGTTGATGTTTGTGATCTCGAAGCCATAGGGCGCCAGCGTTGCGGATATTGTTCGCAGCGCGGTCTCGTCGGGCTCCACGCACAGAAGGGTTCTCGTCGCCATGGGGATGGATCAGGTTACTACGGATGGGCCGTCTGTACCAAAATCGTCGCGTCGATAGGGTACACCAGCCTCGATTTCAAAAACGTCCGCCGCAAGCAAGGCCGAACGGACCCACGCTGCAATCGAGGGCACTGTGCTTCTTGGCGTCAGGGGATGCAGAATGCCAAGAGAGGATGCCGATGAGAGCCATGGTCACGGCTGCTGCCCCCGTCACCGCCGTCGCGCCGATGCCGACGTTCCGCTGCAGTTTGAGGAGCGATTCAGTGTCACAAGAGTCGTGTGGATTGGCGGGATGGCGGCAGGAATTGAGTTGCGAATTTTGCATAGCCCAGTAGATGCCGGAACCGACCGCCAACAGGGCCGCGCCCCCGCCGACCAGTAGCCATGCCGTCGCCGCGCGATTCGAAGCTGCGGGCCTGGTCGCAGGCGCCTTTGGCGTCGCTGTGGCCGCCGTCCGCGCCTCGCCAGAAAAGGCCGGTTCAAGTGTCACGGAGAGTTCTTTTCGTTCGCCACCGCGTGCGTTGATGGGCAGCGAGCGAAGGGTCATGCCCGGGGCGCTGACCTCCAGGTTGTGCAGGCCGACGCTAAGGAGCAACATCCCGTCGGCGTCGATCTCCGGCGCGCGGCCGTCGATGAGCACGCGTGCGTCGCGCGGCGAAACCGTCAGCGAATACGCGTCCACCAACATGCGGCTGCGATCGAGCAGATCCTGCGCGTGTTTACGTTGTTCGGGGGACAGGGGCTTGCGATTGTCTTTCAGGGCCGCCGACAGATTCCGCACGGCAGCGACATAGTCGCGCAGTTCGAAGGAAGTCATGCCGATGCCGCGAAACGTGCGGGCATTGGGGCTGATCCGGTGGGCGCGGCGGAAAAGACTGCGGGCTTCCTCGAAGTGGAGGGCTGCGTATTCCGCCAGCCCCTCTTTGACGGCCTTGCGGTAGGCAGGATCGTCAGCGGCATCGGCTGGAGCTAGCGACTCAGTCATCCTGTCCGCCGCGCGGGCGGTCGGCGCGAACATCGTCGGGCACAGGATGGCGCACGCCACGGCGATCACGCGCACGGCCCGAAACTGCAAAGGCTGTCCGTTCGTACGGAAATTCATGATGGGCGGAACTAGAAGTCGTCCTCGGACAGACTACCAGCTCGGGGTGCTCGGGGCCTTGTCGATGTGCCGGCTTTGGCCGGCGCCGGCGGCTCCCGCTGCGCGAGGCGGTGCGAATTCCGCGACGGCGATTTCCTCAAGATTTCATGCGTCGTCGCGCGTGAGCGGCTGGGCGTGGTTGCGGCCGGCGCCCCAAGCCCCTGCGTCGCGGGTTTGCTCGGTTCGCGCGTCGCGAGCCTGCTGGGTTCAGACCCTGCCACAGAGCCAGGCTCGGCGGCGGGCGCCACGGTCGCGGCTGGCTCAGCCAGCGCTGGCCGCCGAACGGGATCGCGCGCGGGCCGCGCGGCGCTCGCCACTTGTGCGGACGCGGCGGCGTGCCCGTGACCGGAGCCGCGGCTGGCGATCCACACCGCAAAGACGAGTGCGACAGCAACACCGGCGCCCACCAGACCGCGCCGTTTGCGCAGCGCAGACAGAACCCGAGGGAGAAGCACGAAGAACATCCTCGCGCGAAGGGCCGAAAGCGACCTGATACGAAAGAGCACCTTGCGCAGCGGCGGCGTGAAACGCAGCACAACCGTCTCGCGGCTCGTCGGTCGCGAGGGCGCGGCCTCGTTCGACCCCGCCTTCGATTGATCCTTCGATGCGCCCGCCGCCTCCCCATTGGAAGCGCTGCTCTCCTTTTCCAGCGGAAAGCCGAAGAGCATCCGCGTTTCCTGATACGGCGCCGACGGCTCTTTCCTGAGAACGGCTTGCACCACGGAACGGCTGGACAAGGCATCGCGGAATGCCTGCGCGGGCACACCCGTGATCGGCGTGATCATGTGCGGCAGAGGTGTGGGCGGCAGCAGTTCGTCTTCGAGGGCGCTGACCATCAGATTCAGGTCCGAGTAGCGATGATCGGGATCCTTGGCGATCGCCACCTCAATGATGCGCACCAAAGCCAGCGGCAGATCGGGACGAATCTTCGACAACGGGGCCGGGGGTTCATGCAGAACCCGTTCAAAGAGTTCTGGTCCTGGTTCACCCGGGAACGGCATCTGGCCGGTCAGCGCCTCGTACAGCAACAAGCCAAAGCCGTACACATCGGTGCGTTCATCGATTCGCGCGACACCCGAAAGATGCTCGGGCGACATATAGGCCGGCGTCCCCATGTTCAAGCCCGGAAGCGGACCCGCCGCAGGGTCTATCAATCGCTCCACCATCACCGAGATGCCGAAGTCCAACACCTTCGCGGTCACCACGCGTCCGTCGGGTCCAATGCAGACGAAGATGTTCTGCGGCTTCAGATCGCGGTGGATGACGCCCTGGGCGTTGGCCGCGGCCACGCCACGCATGGCTGGCAGAAGCAGAGCCGCCGCTTCGCTGACGCTCAAAAATCCCCGGCGCGCGATGTAGCTGCCGAGCGGCTCGCCATCGAGCAACTCCATCACGATGCAGGTCATTCCCTCATGGTCGATGACATCAAAGACGGTCACGACGTTGGGGTGATTCACCCGGCTGGCGGCCAGGGCTTCGCTATGAAAGAGGTGCTCCGCATCGCTCGTGGTCGCCATGGACCGCAGAATCACCTTCAGGGCAACTCGCTTGCCCGTTCGCTCATTCGTGCCGGCCCACACCGCCGCCATTCCGCCCTTGCCCACCAGGTGATCAACTCGGTACTTGCCGCCTACGACCTGCCCAACCTGCAAGATCGTATCAACCGTGTTCTCTGACTGGGCTTTCGCTTTACTCACTCCGCACCATTCTGGCGACCGAGGCAATCACAGCGCTCTACTCGTGAAACGTAGTAGGCCTATGTGAGACTTGTAAACTCCTCACTTACCACGCCTGTTTGGAACGTACAAGCACAACGCTGATGCACAATCCCGCGGAATTCATAGGCGGACGCTGGTTCTGCCGAGTGAAATGCGAGATATCAGCATAGGAAGACGCGGCGGCCGATTCTTGCGGCTGTGGTCCCGCCGGATGCCGACGTGTCGCCCCCCGCCCCCCCAGATGCGGCAGTGTCGCCCCCGGCGCCGCCCGCCCCACTGGTTCCGCCGGATGAGGCAGTGGTTCCGCCCGATGCCGACGTGTCGCCGCCTGTGCCGATGGTTCCGCCGGATGCCGACGTGTCACCTCCCGCCCCGATGGTTCCGCCAGATGCAACGGTTCCGCCAGATGCGATGGTTCCGCCAGATGCAACGGTTCCGCCAGATGCAACGGTTCCGCCAGATGCAACGGTTCCGCCAGATGCAACGGTTCCGCCAGATGCAACGGTTCCGCCAGATGCAACGGTTCCGCCTGATGTGATGGTTCCGCCGGACGCGATGGTTCCGCCGGACGCGATGGTTCCGCCTGATGTGATGGTTCCGCCGGAAGCGATGATTCCGCCGGAAGCGATGATTCCGCCGGAAGCGATGATTCCGCCGGATGCGATGATTCCGCCGGATGCGATGGTTCCGCCGGATGCGATGATCCCGCCGGAAGCGATGGTGTTGCCCCCGGTACCCCCGCTGCTGCCTCCGGCGCCTCCGGATCCACCCTTCGCACCCCCGGCTGAAGTGCTCGCACCGCCGGCACCCCCGAGTCCACCTCCCGCCCCGCCTGCCGCGCCCCCGGCACCTCCCGCTCCCCCGCCGCCGCCTCCTGCTCCGCCTGTGCCCAGGTTCGGGTGACAAGTCTTGCCCGCGCTGTCGCAACTGAAACCCGTTCCACAGGGCGTCGAATCAATTTGTGGGCAATGGCCAGTGCCATCACATTGGGCCGCGCGGATGTGGGTGCTGTTGCTGCAGCTCTCCAGCCGGCAGCTCGTGCCGCTCGGCCAGGCCCTGCAAGCGCCCGCGCCGTCGCACATGCCATCGCTGGCGCACAAGCCGTTGGCGACATCGCTCTTCTGGCAGAGAGCCTTCGGGTCCGCGGCCCCGTTGTCCACATTGGAGCACGTTCCAGCCAGACTGCTCGTCGTGGCTTTGCAGGTCTTGCATCGGTCGGTGCAGGCGGCATTGCAGCACACGCCCTCAGTGCAGACTCCGCTCTTGCACTGGACGGGGTCGGTGCACGCCGAGCCATTCAGTTTCAAGCCGCAGGATCCATTCGCGCAGGTGGCGGGCGCCACACAGTCCGCATTGCTGGCGCACGTGTTCTTGCACGCGCCGGCAGCGCAGGTGAAGGAGCCACACGACTGATTGGCGGGGGTGCTGCAAGCGCCCTTGCCGTCGCAGGTCGATGCCTGGGTGACCGAGGATGTGCTGGCACAGACGGCGGCTTTGCAATTGGAGCCCTTGGCATAGGTGGCGCAGGCTCCGCCCACGCAGGTTCCAGTCGTGCCACAGGAGTCGGCTTTGGTTGAGGCGCACTTGCCCTGAGGATCCGGTGACTTGTCGGCGACCGCGGTACAAATTCCGGCTGTCGCCGCGAGGTTGCAGGCCATGCACGCGTCGGTGCATGCACGATCGCAACAGACGCCCTGGGCGCAGAACCCCGACTGACAATCCTTGCCCACGCTGCAATTCGCCCCTGCGGGCTTGAGCCCGCAGGAAGATTTTAGGCAGTACCTTCCCGTCACGCATTGAGTGTCATTGGTGCATAGATCGAAGCAGGTGTTTCCGTTGCACAGGAACGGGCTGCAGTCGCGGGAGGCCGAGGGCGCGCATTGCCCTGAGGCATCGCAGAGGGACGGCGGCGCGTACGTTCCGGCCACGCAGGTCTGGGGGCTGCACTCGGTGCCGGGTGCATAGGCTTGGCACGCGCCCTGACCGTCACATACGCCGTTGGTTGAGCATGTGGGCGCGCCTTTATCCACGCAGGTCTTGCGCGGATCCGGCGCACCGCTGGCCACGTTCAAGCATTGGCCAGGCGAGCTGGGCAGACTGCAACTCCGGCAGGGACCGGTGCAGCTGCTTTCGCAGCAAACACCGTCCACGCACTGGCCCGACTCACACTCGCTCGAATCCGGGCAAGGCTGTCCGTTCTTCCGCTTGCCGCAGATTCCAGTGGTCACGCCGTTCTTGGTCTGCTGAACGCATTGATGACCGGCCTGGCACTGTGTGTCGTCTGCGCAGCTTTGCTCGCATGCCACCAGCGTGCAGAGGAAGGGTGAGCAATCCACGAGTTGAGATTCCCGACAAGTACCCTGGCCGTCGCAGGTTCGGGCCGTGTTCTCGACCAGGCCCGAACAAGAAGACTGTCCGCACGGGGTGTCCGACGAGTAGAGCGTGCATGATCCAAAACCGTCGCACAGACCCGTGTTGCCGCAGGTGCTGGCGTCGCTACCCTTGCAAGCAGGATCAGCGATCCCAGCAGGGAGGAATGTGCAGTGGCCGACCGATCCGGTCTGGTCGCACGACACGCAGGGACCGCTGCAGGCGACATTGCAGCAGACGCCGTCAACACAGTAGCCAGAGGCACAGTCGTCGCTTGTCTGGCAGACGGCGCCGTTGGTGCTCTTGCCACACCGGCCCGCCACGCAAAGCTGCTCCGCCGCGCACTGGGAGTTGGTCGAGCAGGTGAAGGCGCAGCGATTGGTGGACGAATCACAGGTGTAGGGCGGACAGGTTTGGGAAATCACGTCGGAGCAGTTCCCGTTGCCGTCGCAGGTGCGGATTCCGGCGACACCATCGCCATCGCAGGTGCCGGTCTTGCATTCCGTGCCCTTCACGTACCGGCGACAACTGCCCTTGCCGTCGCAGGTTCCGTCCAGGCCGCAGGTCGCCGCCGTGCTGGCGGCGCAGACCGAGGTACTGTTGGGGCGCACGCCCGATGGGACGAAAGCGCAGTCACCCAACGAGCTGCGCAGGTTGCAGGCCTTGCAGGTTTCGCCACAGGCCGAGGTACAACAGATCCCATCGACACAGAATCCAGTTTGGCATTCCCGGTCGCAGCTGCACGATTCGGCCTTGCCCTTTGACCTGCTGGACGTGTCGGGCGAACACGTGTTGGGGGTGTCCTGTTTGCTCGGGGCATCGAGGGCATCCCTCATTCCCCCGTCCGACCCAGCCCCGCTGCCGCCATCGTCGCGCAGGACGAAGTGGGCCTTCTTGCACCCGGCCGCCCCAAGAATCGCGCACAGGACAACCGTGCCAAAGAAGGCAATCCTGCCCCCAGAACTCCACGAATCAGCCCTCATGTGAGCCCCCTCAGATACACGACCAGTGTTCGATTCATTGTGACGCCATCCCCTGGAGATTCAAGGTGAGTTGGTGGTGCAGTAGCCATACTCGGTTCCCCACGCCGTGCAGGACTCGCCGACGGGACAGGAGCCAGGATTGGCCAAGCTGCAAACCCGGTGGCAGAAGTGATCGGCGCAGGTGAATTTCTTCATGCAGTCGTGCGAGGAGTCGCAGGATGTGGAGGAATCCTTTCCGCCGCCCGCAGAGTACTCGCAGACGGTGCGGCTGTACCCCGTGCGGCTATCAGGGGAAACCAGAAAGCAGAACGGGCTCGTTGCGGGGCAGGCGCCATTGCCGTCGGCCAAGGGATCGCAGCACGCGCTATCCGGCCCGCACTGGGTGTAGGGAGGGTCACAGACGGAGACAAGACCACCCTGTGATGCAAGTGGGCGCTTGCCGCAGTCGGTTTCGGAGACGCAATCAGACTTGTCATAGCAAAGCTTGAAGCAGGTGTTGGGGGTGGCCCCGAAGGCGGGCGCGAGACAGATGTTCCCAGGCGCGCAATCGTCAAACTGCTTGTCGGACGCGTAGTCGTTCGCTTGGCAGGAGCCAAGCTCTGCAACTTTCCCCTGACCAGCGCAGACGGGGTGGGGAGAGATTCCCGCAAAGGTGCATTTCTGGCCGCAGGGACAGGTGCCGCTTTGGCAGACCGGATCGCAAGGGTCTGTCGTCCTCTCGCCAGAGCAGGGCTGCTTGGTCAGCTGACAGAGTGCCCCCCCTTGTGTCCCCGTGTCGCCGCCAGCCGCGCCGCCACTCCCTGCACTGGTCCCGCCGCCGCCACTTCCCCCAGTGCCCCCGGCGCCGCCACTTCCCCCGGTGGGTCCGGCGCCCCCATTCGCCCCTGTCGAGCCGCCATCGGCCCTGTGCACAAAATGCGCCTTGGCGCAGGCTGCGGTCATGATCAGCAGCGCGGTCAAGCCGTTCGCAAGAAGTTTTCTCATCGGTCAGTCGTCCCGAGGCACGGGAGTCTAACGGGAACTGGCCCCCCAGGCGAGCAGGGAAGTTCGCGAACGGCGATTCGCTGAGCCTGTACCAGGACTTGGTCGAGATATCCCAAAATCTTGTCTGACAGTGTGATGACCAGGGACGCTTCACGTTTCTCAATCCGGCATGGGAGACGACCTTCGGCTATCGACTTGATGAGATGCGCCTCGTTGTTGTTGGTAGTAGCCTTCCAGGCGGCGGCTGAGGCCAGGATCGCCTGGCTTCACCTTCAGCGCCCTTTCGGCGTAGGCGATGGCCAGATCCAGACGGTCCTGTTTGGCATACACAAGCGACAGATTGCGCAGGGGCATGTCGTAGTCTGGCCGGAGTCTGATGGCCTCCAGGTAGGCGCGTTCAGCCTCGTCATAGCGGGTCAACTTGTAGTAGCAGAGACCCAGGCTGTTGAGGAGCGAGGGGTCGGGCGCGGCTTGCTTGTTTCGCAGAGACAATGCCAGTTGCAGGGCTGCCTCGAATTTCTGTTGGCGCAGGAGGCTGACCACCGAAGCGCTGGCGTCCAGGGCTTCGGCGGAGGCGGGCTGGCCGGCAAAACTGGCCTTCAGCCGTAGGAGTTCATCCATGAGGGCGCCGCTGCCGTGCCGACGGCCGGCCTTTGCGATGGCTTCGTTCAACAGCGGCTCGGCCTTGCCTTGCTGACCGGTTTGTAAATAGGTATTCGCCAACAATCCCATTGCTTCAAGGTTGTTGGGCGTTAGGGCGAGTGCCTTCTTGAGAGTGCTTTGTGCTTCGGCAAGGCGACCGAGGCGGAATAGGGCGAAACCGGCATTTTGGTAGGAATTGGATAGAAGGGGCATGCGCTCCATACTCTGCTGGTAGCACGAAAGCGCTTTGTTCAAGGCCGCCACAAATTCTGCCTGCTCGCCAGCCTTCTCGTGCAGGTCCGCCATCTTGTCGTAGGCGAGACCCATTTGAAAGTAGATGTCGGCCTCTCGGTGGCCGTCTGGTCCGGTGCTTGATATCGTTGCAATGGCGTTTTCGTGGAGACTTAGGGCCTTTTCGTACTGTCCCAATTGGCGGCTGACAATGCCAAGCGTGTTCTGAAGGTCAGCCAGGTTGTATTGCTCAAAGTGGACGAGAGAGGGATTGGCAAGACGGCCGATGCGGTCGTGGGTCAGCTCAATGGATTTGTCGAGAAAAGGCGTTGCCTTGTCAGGTGTGGCGACAGTGACAGAATAGTAGCGCCCCAGGATCTTGGCAGCGAAGATGTTGGCCGGGTCCTTGCCAAGGGTGTCGGTCATGAGCGTCTCGGTGTCGTGCCATGCGCGGACGCGTTGCCAGGTGACAGCGGCGAAGAACAGAGCGACAGCTGCGCCCAGCGGTGCCGCGGCCCTGAATCGCTTGGTGCAAGGGTGCCCGTCGCCGCGCGGGCAAAGCAGCGCGGTCGCCGCCAGAACCAGGCCGAAGGACGCGATGAAGACGTAGCGGTCGGCCATGCCCTCCGGTTTCTTCCAGACGGCCAGCGTGGGCAAGAGGCCCACCAGAAACCACAGGAGCCCGAAGGCACCCAAAGGACGGCGCTTGCGTAGGACCAGAATTCCTGCGCCGATGAGCAGCAGACTGGCAACCCCTGCCACGCAGCGGGGATCGGTGAATGTCTCGATGTAACCCTGGTAGAGAGTGTGCAGGCCCACGGGAAAGACCAGCAGGCGCAGATAGGCAAAGAAATTGGCCAGCCAACTGCGGGCGGCCACCGCCGAATCGAAAATCGTCCCAGAATAGCGCTGGGGAAGGACGACAAAATTCAAGCACACGACTGCCGTCGCCACCGCCGACATCAGGGCCAGGTTGCGCCGGCGGCGCCGCGTTTCCCCAGCTTCCAGCGTGGGGAAGAGCCACAAATGTCCCCAGAGAAGCGCCGGCACGACTATCGCCGGCGGGTTTGCCAGCGCCGCCACAGCCAAGGCCAAGGTGCTCGCCCAGGTTCGTCGCGCGAGATACAGGGCAAACGAAATGAGCGCCAGGGCCCCGCGATCGCGTAGCCGCCCGCCATGATCCAAGCCACGGCTTCCACATGGATGGGATGAACCGCGAAGACCAGGGCGGCAGCGAAGGCTGCCCGAGTTGAAGGCAGGAGCCTGAGAAGAATCCAATAGCTGGAGGCGACGGCCAGCAAATAGAAGAGCAGGCTGGTCACATGGTAGCCCGTGGGGGAAGTCCCGTAGAAGCGGTAGTCGATCGACCGAATCAGGGTGTAGAGGGGCCGATAGTAGTCGTGGAGCATCCCGCGCGTGGAGGCGCTGTTGAACATTTGCGCCAAGCCCGCGAGACTCAAGGGCCGGTCGTAGTGGCCGTACTGAACGATGTAGTCATAGTCGTCCACCAGATTCAGTCGGCCCGACAGCACGCCAGCGCCGGTGTAGAGCAGAGTCGTGACGGCCAGCAGCGCCGCCAGGGGCAGATGCTTTGGAGACAATGTCTTCGTGCCGGAAGGCGGCAGTGGTTTTCCCCCCACGGCAGAAGCCTCGCACAGCCGAGGGTTCTGTCGAGAAATCCTACCAGCCTCTGCGCTTGACGACTTTTTCTCGGTGCCTATTTCACCCGCAGCCAAGCCAAGAGCTGGCGATTCAAACACCCAAGGAGATATTCTTGAGAACGACAACTGCATCACCGTTCATGCGGACATGCCAGGCGTGAAGCCGAAGGATCTGAAGATTGACTTGCGCGAGAACGTGCTGACCCTGAGCGGCCACGTGACGGGGCCGGAGTCATCGAGCGAGACCAGCGTGCTTCGCGAATACCAGTCAGGAACGTTCTTCCGTCAGTTCACCCTGTCGGAGATGATCGACCAAGCCAAGATCGACGCCAAGCTCACGGGAGGCGTCCTGCACCTAGAGTTGCCCAAGCTAGAACGCGCCAAGCCGCGGCAGATCACGGTGAGAGCGGGATAGGCGGGAGAAGCTGAATAATCTGGGTGGCGCGCTTTCGGCTGCCGGCGTGGGCGGGGCGACAGGCTATACTCCGCCCCGCCATGCAATCATTCGCTCTTCCCCTCGCCGCTCTCTCGTTTGCCGCTGCCCCGTCGGCGTCCTCGGGTCAGCCGGTCTCCAAGGAAATCGATCGCAGCCACATCGATGCCAAGTACAAGTGGAAACTGGCTGACCTGTACGCCTCGGACCAGGCCTGGGAAAAGGCCAAGGCCGCGCTCGGCAAGAAGGTGGCGGGGTTCGAGAAGCACAAGGGGCATCTGGGCGACGGACCCAAGGCGCTGGCTGATGCGCTGACTGAACTGGGGGCGCTGCAGAACGAACTGCAGCGGGTGGCGGTCTATGCCCATGCGCGCAGCGATGAGAACACGCGACTGGCGCCTCCGCGTTCCATGCGTTCCGAGGCCGATTCGCTCGGTGTTCAGCTGGACACGGTCACATCGTGGTTGCGCCCCGAGCTTCTGACCTTGCCCGATGCGGCCATCCAGACGGCGCTGGCCCAGGAAAAGCGGCTGCACGAATGGGCCTTCTATCTACAGGATGTGTTGCGCTGGAAGCCGCACACCCTGCGCGCCGAGGAAGAGCGCATCGTGGCGATGGCGGGCGAGTTGAGCATCGCGCCCAGCACCGTGTATGGCGTGCTGAAGGACGCGGACTTGCCTTATCCGACGGTCAAGCTCTCCACGGGCGAGGAAGTCCGGCTGGATCCGGCGGGGTACGCGCGCACGCGCGCCTTGCGCAACCGGGCCGATCGGGTGACGGTCTTTCAGGCCTTTTTCGGTGCGCTCAAGACATTTGAACGGACCACCGGCGCGATACTGTCGGCGCAGCTCAAGGCCCACATCTTTGATCGCGACGTGCATCGCTTCCCGTCGACCCTGGAGGCGGCGCTTTTTCGCGACAACGTGCCGGTGGGCATCTATCGCCAGTTGGTGAAGGACGTCAACGCCAACCTGCCCACCCTGCATCGCTATCTGAAGCTGCGCCAGCGCATGCTTGGCCTGGCGAGCCTGGGCTATGAGGATCTCTACGCGCCGCTGGTGAGCGAGGTTGAACGCCACTATTCAGTCGAGGAGGCGGTGGCCATGACCTTGGCCGCGGTGACGCCGCTCGGGCCGGAATACAACAAGAAGCTGGCTCACGGCCTGCACTCCGGCTGGACCGACTTTCTTCCCAGCACGGGCAAGCGCGCGGGTGCGTATTCGACGGGCGTGTACGGCGTGCATCCCTATCAGTTGCTCAATTTCAACGGGCAGTGGGACGACGTTTCCACCCTTGCGCATGAGGCGGGGCATTCCATGCACACCCTGCTGGCCGAGGAAAGCCAGCCCTTTGCCACTGCCAGCTATTCCATCTTCGTGGCCGAGATCGCCTCGACCTTGAACGAAAACCTGCTCGTGCATCGGGCGCTGACGGAGGCCCGCAATGACCAGGAACGCCTGGCCTTGCTCGGGCAACGCCTGGAAAGCCTACGCACGACTTTGTTCCGGCAAACCATGTTCGCCGAGTTTGAGCTGGCGATTCACGAACGCGCCGAAAAGGGCGAGGCCCTGACTGGGGAGGCACTCAGTGTCGCGTATCTCGAACTGGTCCGCCGCTACTACGGGCACGACAAGGGGATCTGCGCAGTTCCCGAACTCTATGGCGACGAATGGAGCTTCGTTCCCCACTTCTACTATGACTATTACGTGTATCAGTACGCGACCAGCCTGGTTGCCTCGACGGCGCTGACCAAGGCCATCCTCGACGATGAAGCCCGCGGCAGCCTGGCGGCCCGTGATCGCTATCTTGGCCTGCTGTCAGCGGGCGGCTCGGATTTCCCGGGCAAGCTCTTGGCCAAGGCTGGCGCGGACCTGACGACCTCGGCGCCATTTTTGGCGGCCATGCACGACATGAACGCCGTGATGACCCAGATCGAAGCGATTCTGTCGGCCGCGCCCGCCAAGTAGCCGAAATCTTCTATTCGAGCTGCAGACCGCACCCGGTGCAGGCACCCTCTTGCAAAGGCGCGGCGGTGCCGCACGCCGGACACGGGGGCTCCTCGCATTCGGCGGCCGGGCCAGCGTGGCTAGGCAGGGTGCCTTCCTGGTCGAGCAGGCTTTGCCAACGCGCGTGCATCAGGGCCATGACCTTGGACAAGTCATCGGGGCGCACGCACAGGTCAATCCGCACGGCACAGGCGTGGCCATGTCCCTGGCAGGAATCCTGGCGATCCAGAATCGCCGGGATGCCTTCGGCCAGGCAGGCATCGAGAACTTCCTTGATTTCCGCGATGCCAGCCGAAACGCAGGGGACAACTTCGGCGTCAGCCAGTTCCTTGAGGGCTTCGTCTTTTGTCACGCGCGTATCTTGAACCACCTGGGCGCGCAGATCTAGCCCGCTTGCCAGTCCTGGGCTGACGACTCACGCTCGGGCCGGGATGCGCACCGCCTTCACCGCTTCGCGGAAGCGCAGTTCCAGCTCCTTGACTTGCATGTGGACCTGAATCAGGCGCTTGGTCACCTCGTCGAGGCGTGCCGAGGCTTTGGTGAGCCGAGCGGTGAGGGTCTTGCGCAGATCCTCGGCCGACTTGTTCTTCTCGATGGCGCGCAGATTTTCACGGGTTTCCTCGGTGGCGATCTGCAGATCGTTCTGCTCGACCTGCAGACGTTCGGCTTCGTCGGCCAGTCGCTTCCAGTCGTTGCGCGTGGTCCACGCGGCTCGTAGCTGCGTGGCGGCCTCGCCCTTGCCGTCGGGGCCGGCCAGGTATTCTTTCACGGCCTCGTCGGCCAGCGTGTCCAACCACTCCTCGACCTGCTGCTCGCCGTAGCGCTCGTCGACGACCAGCTCCTTACCAGCGTGGGCCCCTATCTGGACGGGAACCAGGGCGCTGCCCGTGCCCACGTTGTCTTCGGTGCCCTTGGGCGCATTCACCAGTTTGGCCCCATTTTGGCGCGGGTGCTTGAGCCAAAGGGTGTGCGACTGATCAACGCCACTCTTCAACTGGTAGCGCGTGCGCGGACCCACTTGCCGCTCAATGACCAGATGTCCCGCCTCGACCTGGAAGAGCCGCGCGCCTTCCCGCACGTATTCCGAGCTGCGCTCGACCGCCAAGCCGCGTTCCAGACCAAAGGGCACAGTGGCGCTGGCGCCGTCAGGCAGCGAATCGATCACGCCCTGACCAAGAAAACCGCCCTCGCCGAAAAAAGCCAGCGGTCCCCGTTCCAGCAGGCCGCCCGTCTTGTTGGTGAAGCGTGCGACCCGAAACGGATGCGACGCCGAATCAGGCACGCCGGGATCAGGGGCGAACAGGTAGGTGGCCTCGCCGGGCACTTCCTTGTCTGCCAAAAGCAGCATGGTGGCGTGGTTGTCGGGGACCGTGACGGGGTTGGGCAGCTCATAGCGGGTGGCGCCGCCCGAGACAGCGACGGCGGCCAATGCAGCCAGGTTGCGCGCGCGCGAGGGGCGCGAGGCCGCGTGGCCGAAACCCGCCGCGTCCTCGAGCGGCGAGGCGCCCTCCACGCTTCCCATGGCATCAAGCATCCGCTGCCGAGCCGTGGGCCTGGCCTTTCGCGCCTCCTTCTTATCTGCAGATTTCTCTGCTGGCGCCATCATCATTGGTGTCGACTCTGCCGCCGCGGCCGGCGCCGGCGGGGGTGGCGGTTCTTCCGCTAGCGTGGTTTCTGCCTGCGGCAGCACCGCCATCGCGCCGCCGTCGTCGGTCAGCACGGGGCGGCCGGGAATCACGGGACGTTCCAGCTGCGTGGTCAGGGCCAGCGGCGCATCAGCCACCAGGGTCAGCTTGGCATTCGTCCAGTCCTCGCCCGACAGATTCTGCACAATGCCCCAAAGCTGCAGTTGCGCCACGCCCTTGCCCAGCACCAGTCGGTACGAGGGCCGCCACACGGGAGCCTCCGCAATGTAGCCCACGGCCAACTCATGCTCGCGACCGTCGAGTTCCATGACCACGGTTTCCATGCGGCGCTTGGCCTCGGCCGGCTTGCTCCCCGCAACTTCGGGCGGGGACGTGGGCTCCTCACGTCGCAGGGGGAAAGAAGCCGCGCGCACCGAGCTGCCGCCCTTTTCGATGACAGCGAAACTGGCCAAGAAATCCCCGACCTCGTCGCCGCGCACCTGGAAGCGAACGCGCTCGCCCTGCACGCGGCCCTCGCGCTCGAAATAGGCGACGCCGTTGCGATAGATGACCACGCGTTTGAGTTTGAGATCATCAGCCGTGACCGGCGGTCCACTGGCGCAGGAAGAAGCAGTCAGTCCAATCGAGACAAGGGCGGCGAGTAGCTTGGTCATGTTTCCCTCGACGCATTGTTGCCCGTGACAGCCGGCCGCACAAGATGCTTGCGGGGCGATGCGGGGCGACGAGGTGTAGCCAGCATTCGCGGGCGACCGGCCGACTGGTCGGGTAAGCTTCCGCCTTTTCCCGAAAGACTCTCTTGTTCCCGGAAGTACCCCATCCTCCCTCGCTCGCTTCGGAGTCAAGCTCGACCCGACGGGCTGCTGCCAGCTTGCTTGTGTCGGCAAGTCTGTTCGCCATCATGGCCATGCTGGCGCGACTGGTTTCGCGCGGCATCCCTGGGCCGCAGGTGGCGCTGGTGCGTTTCTGCGTGGGGGTGGTGGCCGTGGCGGGCGCGTGGGCCATCTTTCGCGTCGAACTCCGGCCGCACCGTTGGCGCTGGTTGTTTGTCCGCGGCTTGTTTGGCGGCACATCCGTGCTGCTGTACTTCACCTGCATCGAGCACCTGGGCGTGGGCCGCGCCACCCTGCTCAACTACACGTCGCCGGTGTGGTCGTCGCTTTTTGGCTGGATTTTGCTCAAAGAGCGGCCGCGGCGGCATGCCATTCCGGCGCTGCTTCTGACCCTGGCAGGGGTCGTGCTGATCGTGGACAGCGGCGCCAGCGGCCGGGCCGTGAGCGTCTGGGATCTGCTGGGTGAGCTATCCGCCGTGTCCGCGGGCATGGCCGTCACCGCCATTCGCGCCGCCCGCCGCATTGGTGACGATGGCACACCCGCCGAGAGCCACTGGTCGGTGTTTGCCTCGTTCACCACGCTCGGCGTGCTGGCCACCTTGCCACCCGTGGTTCCGCCCTTCGGACATTGGATTGCGCCGACCGCTCGTGAATGGCTGCTGCTGCTCTGCATGGCGGCCACCAGCGTGTGGGCTCAGCTCATCATGACCCGCGCCCTCAAGCATGTGACCGCTACCGCGATGGGCATCATCCATCAAGTGACGGTCGTGCTCACCGTACTCGGCGGGATCTTGTTCTTCGGCGAGACCATGACCATTCGTTCGGCTGTCGGCAGCGCGATCACGGTTGTTGGCGTGTTGTGGGTGGTGTACTCAGAATAGGAACTACGGCTCTATCCCAGGCCTGCCGAAGTCCTTCAGCGGTTGATCGACGTCCTTGCCGGATTTCTCAGTTGGCGCGCTCTCGGGCAGATCGGCTTCGCCTTCTAGCTCGGCGGATTCGCCGCCGGTTTCGAGATCCTGGGTCGGCGCGGCCTCTTCGGCGGGCGCAGGACCGAGGGTGCCGCGCGCATAGCGCATCATCGCGTTGACGGCGCTCACCTGGGCGCTGCGCACGCTGGTGACGGCGCGCTGGCGGTGGCCTTCGACCATGATGGAAAACGCCACCACGTCGGACTTGTCGCCCACATAGCCCGACAGACACGAAACGCCGTTGAGTGTGCCGGTCTTGGCGCGAACCCGCTCGGCGGCCGAGGATCCGCGAAAGCGATTGCGGGTGGTGCCGTCGACGCCGCCCACTGAAAGCGACTGCAACAGATCGGGACCCACACGCGGGTCGAAATACAGTCGGCGCAGAAGGTCCGCCATGGTGGCCGCGGTCACGCGATTCTGGTGGCCCAGGCCCGATCCATTGGCTGGCAAATAGCCCGACGCGGGCACGCCCAGATCATTCAGGGCCTCGCGCAGGGCATGCACGCCCTTGCTGGTGTTCGCGCTGCCGCCAAAGGCTTCGGCGCCCGCGGCTTCCAGCACGCGCTCGGCCCATTCATTGTCCGAGTTCTTGTTGACCCGGCGAATGAGCAAGGGCAGGGGGGCTGATTCGTGTACGGCCAGAATTGCGGGGCCAGCCTCCGCGCGCCCGCGCATCAGTGCCGCTGGCGTGTCACCCAGACTCGCAGCCGATGCAAGCTGCAGGGGAGCGCCATCGGTGGCCAGGTGCTCGTGGCTCTCGCTCGAATACACGCCGGCCGCGCCGCGCACTTCGATGCCAGCGCGGATCAGGGCCGCACGCATAAGAATGGCCGCGTACAGGGTGTCACTGGGGGGGGCGCGCCGGATCACGGTGCCGTGGCGCCCGAACCCGATCTTGCCGGTGACCAGCACCTGGATGTGTTCGGCCACCCGTGACACCGATACGTTGAGGCGGTTCCGCCCCTTGGCGGTTGTGGCCTGGTTGACCAGTCGTACGCCATCGGAACTGGACCGCAGTGAGGCCAGGGCGTTGGCGCCGACCTTGTCGCCGGGCCGCACGTGGACTTCAATCGCGGACCAGCCCACGCGCACAGGCGAGCGGCCCGCGACGCTTGCTTCGTCGGAACCCAGGCGCCGCGGATCACCCAGCACGCGACCCTCGATGCGGCTTGTGCCCCGGCGGGCCAGATCCTCGGCCATGGCGTCGAGGTTGGTGTCTCGCAGCGAGGGATCGCCGCTGCCCCGCAAGATCACGTCGCCGGCGATGCTGCCGTCCCCGTCGGGCGGAAGACCTGACAATTCAGTGCGGAAGCGCCACGTGCTGCCGAGGCGCAAAAGCGCCGTGGTGGTGGCCAGGACCTTCTGATTGGAGGCGGGATCCATGAGGACCGAGCCGCGCCGGCTGAAGAGCACGTGACCGGTTGCCAGATCCAGCACCCGCATGCCGACACGCAGCCGCCCCAACACCGAGCCTCGCACGATGTGGGCCAGGGCATCTTGCAGGGAGAGAATGCGTTCGCGATTGGGATCGTCGGCGGATGGCGCTGGCGTTTCATTGTCGCAAGCGGTGGGCGGCAGACCCGCGGGCTTTGCAAGGGCAGGCTTGCCAGCGCTCTTGCCCACCGGAAACAGCCCGCGTCCGCTGTGCGCAGCCTGCGCTGGACCAGGCTTTTTCGCCTGTGCGACCACGGACTTGCCCGACAGGGTGGCGATTCTGGCCACCGGCTTGGTGCCCGTCTTGGCAGGCGAGGGCGCCGCCCGAGTCGCGCTCGAATTCTTCATGAACATGGGCGAGGGGCGACCCAGTTTGGCCGTGGCTGCGAACCTTGGCTTGGCACTGGTGTGGTTCGCGGGAAGCGCGGCAGCCGAAGTAGCGCCGAGGCACACCGCCAACAGGCCGACCGAGGTGAGACAACTGCGCAGAGGCGCGTGGCAAATCCGTCCGCCGCCGGAAGGGCGGGATGCGATTCGTTGATGGCGATGATTCATGCGCTTATCTCAGGCGTTCGTTCATTTCGCTACACAGCGGAATCCCAGATCGCCGTCGCGATGTTGCGGATCCCAAGCGTTTCGATTGGCGGCGCGTGGCTCGACAAAGTAGCTGCAACAGGAGCCACCGCGCACCACCCGCCGGCTGGGGTCGCGGTCGTATTTGTCCGCGGTCCATTCCCACACATTGCCGGCCATATCGTCGACGCCATAGGGACTGGCGCCTTGCGGATAGCTGCCCACCTTCGTGGGGCGGCCGGGGTTTTTGCCCGCGCACGGGCCTTCATCCTCAAAATTACCCCAATTGGCGCGGCCACAGTCAAGGTCATTGCCCCAGGGATATTCGCGGCCGTCGGTTCCGCGCGCCGCCTTTTCCCATTCGTCCTCAGTAGGCAATCTCCCGCCGGAATAGGTGCAATAGGCGCGCGCTTCGTTCCAGTTCACATCGGTGACCGGCAGGTACGGGTCCTGGCCAAGATCGATGGCAGGCTTGGCACAACGGTGGCTGGCCACACAGCGCGCGTATTGCGCGCGGGTCACCTCAGTGCGATCGATCTTGAATGCCGGCAAATTGCGTTTGGTCAGGGGCCGTTCGTCGTCGGCACCGCGATTGGACCCCTTGACAAAGGATCCGGCGGGAATCAGCACGCGCTCGGATTTAGCCTCAGTCGCGAGAAACAGAACCGGAATCAGAATGAAACGCATCACGCGACAGCCGCCTCGCTGACCAGGGCCAGCTTCGCCTTGCGTGGCAGCGCCTTGATGGCCAGCTCGCGCCGTAAGGCCGCGCCCTGCGATCGCTTGCGTTCAACGTGCAGAAGTGCCACGGGACGCCGGCCCCGGGTGTAGCGGGCGCCGCGCCCCTGGTTGTGGGCCGCCAGACGTGCGTTCACATCACGGGCGATTCCCGTGTACAGGGATCCATCGCGGCAGCGGACCACGTACACGAACCAGGCGGGCATGGGTTTTCAACTATGACGACTGCCAGGGAAGAGAGCAATTTTCTGCAGTTGACTCTTCCACTATCGGCAGTCCGCCGGCCCCGCTCAAGCTTGCAGACGTTCGAGCCTGGCCAGCGCCTCTTCCACCCAGGGCGTCAGTTCCTCGCCGCCGTCGGCGGACAGCGCCATGTAGTGGCGCAGGTGCTCCACCGCCTGACGCTGGCTACCCAGGTGTTCAAGGGCTGTGGCCAAGTTGTAGTGCGCGTCGGCAAATTCAGGGGCCGTCTGCACCACCCGGCGCAGTTCCGAGGCCGCCATCTCGACGTCGCCCAGCTCGTGCAGGATGCGGGCGAGGTTGTAGCGGGCTTCGGTCTGCTCGGGGTCAAGCGCCAGGGCCGCATCGAACGACGCGCGCGCGGTTCCGGCATCCCCGGCCTCGTAGGCCAGCGTGCCGAGGTTGGTGTGCGCCGCGGCCAGTCCGGGGTCAGCCGCCAGGGCCTGGCGATAGGCCGCCACCGCCTCTTCGGTTTTGCCCTCAGCCTCGCGCGCCAGGGCGAAGGTGAACCATTGGTAGGCCGAGCGCTCGATCCCGTCGGGGTTGGCGAGCGCGGGCCGCGGTGAGGGCAGGGCAGCCACTGAAGCGGCGCGCGCCGCCAGATCGCCCAGGCCGAAGTCGAACAGGCGCTGGCCCGTCACTTCAAAGGTCGCACCGTCGGCAATGAGGGCTAAGGTGTTGCCATCCCAGGCCACGCGCAGACGTTCGAGCGGCCGATCCACCGCGGGAAGCGCGGCGCGCACGGAGTCGAGCGCCTTGCGGATCTGGGCGGGCGCAAAGCCGCGTTCAACCAATTCCTTGGCCGCGCGCACCGCGACCAGATCCTGGAAGGTGAAGGTTTGGCGCGCGCCATGCCGGCGCGACGGGCCGACGAAGCCGGACTGCGACCAGTAGCGCAGTTTGGCCTCGGGCACGCCAAGAATGCGCGAGACAGTGGCGAATGTGAATTCCTGCTCGCTGGCCATTAGAAGGTTGCCTCCACGTCGGCGTCAATGAACACGCGCGATCCCTGCGCGCGAATCTGGATCTCGGTGCGCACGCCCTTGGGTCGCGTTTGCGTCACCCGAAAGACCTCGCGGCCGGCCAGGGCATCCATGCGAGCCTTGATGGTTCCGTCGGCGCGCAAGAGCGTGGTCAGGCGCTTGGCTGTGCCGGCGTCGCCGTGCTCGCGCACCACCGGCTCCAGGTTTTCCAGGTCAACCGTCACCATGGTGGACCCGAGGTAGGTATCGACACCGTTGCGCACCGCTCGCTGTCCCTCGGAGATCACCTCGGCGCGGTCCAACATGGCGTCAAGTGCCGCGCGCGACAGGCGCTCGCGCACCTCGCGTTCAAACATCGCGATGCGCCGCGCGCGTGCCATAGGCCTAAGCAGAAGAGGTTGCTCGACGCGCTTGGGACGCGCCGAGCTTCCGGCTGCTGGTGCGGACGACTCTGTAAGGCCATGTCGTGCCATGTGGATAGATGTAGGATAAATTGAAGCCGACGAGACACCAAATTTTTTGATCGAGAGCGACATCGGCGCGGATCCGGAAAGCTTGATTCCCGGCACAGGACAGCCAAAGTGGAAGCCGTGGCACTCGATTTGCGGGCACTCTTCGAATCCGACGAAACCGGCTGGCTAGAGAAGCCAGACCGCGACGTCGAGCGCGAACAGGTCGAACGCAAGCAGACCTTCGAGCCCAGGGAAGTCGCTCGGCAGATCTCGGCTATGGCGAACGCTCAGGGCGGTCTCGTCGTCGTGGGAGTCACATCGGATGGTGGCGTTGCCGGTCTTGGTTCACAGGCCGGCACTGTACGCGAACAGCTGAGCCGAATCCCGATCGAGAGCTGTGATTTTCAACACCGCTTCGTGCCGATCGCGGGCCGTGACGACGAGCTTCTCTATGTGTTGGTCCGGCGAATCACTGACCGAGTCGTGTGTCTGAGTGACGGCAAGGCGTATCAGCGCAAAGGCTCAAACACCATCGAACTCAGTGCCGCTGAGATCATCGAGCTTCGCTACGCTCGGGGCGAGAAGAGCTTCGAGGATCGACCAGTCGTCCGGTACCAGGACGAGTTGCTGGATCCCGCAGTCGCCAAGGCCTTCATGGACGGCGTCCTCCAGCGAAATGGCGTGAGTCTGCCGCTGACCATGGACAATGCTTTGGCGAACAAGCGCCTGACCGTTGTTGTGGGCAGCGATCCCCATCTGACCGTGGCTGGCCTGATCGCGCTTGGCAAGCAGCCCACCGATTTCGTCCCCGGGGCGCGCATTCATTTTGTGAAGATCGACGGCCGAGAGGAACGCTTCGGCGCCGAACGGAACGTCACCAAAGAGCGTTGGTTCGATGGTCCGACTCTCCAGATGCTTGAGCAGATCCGCGAATTCCTCCGTACTCTGGTCAGCGAATTCGACTACTTGGGCCCCGAGGGAACCTTCATCACCGAGTCGGAGTATCCCGAGTTGGCCTGGGACGAGGCCCTGGTTAACGCGCTGGTTCACCGGTCGTACAGCCTCGACAAGGCGCCCATCGTCGTCCGAATGTTCGATGACCGTCTAGAGGTGGAGAGCCCGGGCGGCTATCCGGGGGCGGTAAGGCCAGACGCCGACGGAGTCTTTCCACTGAGTTTTCCGCGCAATCCGCGTCTCGCTGAGGCGCTTCGATACCTAAGCTTGGTTCGCCTTGCCAAAGAGGGAACCAGGCGCATGAAGGCCGAGATGGATAGGCTCGGCCTGCCGCCACCGGCCTTTCAGGAAATCAACGGAATGACGGTCAAGGTGACGCTACGGAACGACATTGATCGCAGGCGTCCAAGAGCCGGGGTGGAAAGCCAGAAGGATAGTTGGCGTAAGGTTGCGGACCAGCTTGGCTCTGACTTGGCAGTCTATCGGCGGAACGCATATGAGGGCTGGGAGACGCTTCAACGTCTGCGGGCGCAGGCGCCGGCTGAGGTCATTGTGGTAGCGGACAGACTCTTGCGAAATCCTGCAATTGCGACCGACGAAAAGAGTCGCGTTACGAGAATCATGGTTCGCGAGGAGACTCCGGCCATGAATGCCTGGGCGGGGACCTTCGCCGAGGAGCTTGCCAAGTCCGGGCCTCCGCACGCGGATAATGACGTGGCTCAGATTTTCGCCCGTTCTGAAGCCGTTCTCGAGACCATTCTCATGATGTTGGAGCACGGTCAGATTCGAAATCAGGCGGGGCGTGCGCTGGCGTTCGATGCCTTGCTGCACAGGTTCGCTCGCCGGGATCTTCCACCGGAGGATTGGACGAAGCGCGTCCTCGCTGCGTGCTGGGAGACCCAAACCGCGTCCTGGTACCCCGAATCCGCGACATTGTATCACCAGATAACAGGCCATTCGTTGCCGCTAGCCCCCGCTGGGGGATTGGCTAGTCACTGACCCCTCTACGAGACTTCCACCTTCGCATCCGGGTCGAACGGATTGGTGCGCACGGCCAGGGAGAACAGGTACGGGTAGGTGGCGCGCAGGTGCTGCATGTGGCGCAGCCATTCCCTGACCAGCCAGTCGTAGGCGCGGCGGATGTCGATCTCCAGGTGCATGCGATCCGAGTCGGCCAGGGTGGCCACATTGGATCGGTGCGATAGCTCGTCAGCCAGGTGGAACACGGCCCACAGCATCTCGGTCAGGGTTTCGTGTTCGAGGAGATTGGGATTTTCGAGCAAGCGCAAGAGGAAGTCGCGCTGCTGTTCGAGCGTGATCTTGAGCAGCGCCAGATCGCCCCGGCGCGCGTCGATGGCCGGCTCGTGGCTGCGCAGCACGGCTTGCATCTTTGCAAAGTGGGCCTCGGTCCAGGCCCCGTCGACCCGGAGGTGTTTGCTCGCGGCTGCGGCATGGCTGTCAAAGGCCGAGAGCAGTCGCAGAAGGGGCGTGCCGACCTGGCTGAAGAACACGCCGATCGCCACGTTCAGCTTCATTTGAATCGTCTGGCGTTCACGCGCGTTGAGGAGCTGATCAAAGACCAGCGTGGCCATCACCGCCTGCACGAACAGGAAGGCGATGTCCATCAACAGATAGAAGAAGATGTCGTGGACGTTGCGGAAGATGGCCCAATGGAGCCCGTAGGCTGCTGCCGACGGCAGGAGCAGCAGGACGGCAAGCAGGACTTTCTGGCGAGGGGCGTAGTTCTTCACCGGGACAGGCTACAACGGCGCGGGCGCATCGCCGCGCAGAACTTCACAACCAGCCGTGGTCGGCGGCCTGCTGGCTCGCCCTATCGCAACGTCTTCAGAACCGTCCAACACCCGAGCAGCAGCGTCGCGACGCCGATGGCTTTTCTCACGGTCCGCTCGTTCAATCGCCGCACCGATCCGGTGGCCAGCGGCACGGCCAGCAGCGATCCGGTGAGAACCGCGATGAGCAGGCCGAGGTTGTAGTGCCCGCGACTGGCCACGAAGATCGCGCTGGCCGTGAGACAGGTCACGCCTTCGGACAGCGAGGTGATGGCGGCCGCGGCCTTGGCCTCCACGCCAACCAGGAGCTGGCCACTCGTCATGAGCGGCCCGTAGCCCCCGCCGCTCAGTGTCTTGTTGAAGGCGGCCAGTGTAGAAAGGGCAAAAACCCCAGAGCGCCGATAGCGAAAGGAGTGGTCCAGGCAATAGAGGATAGCGACGCCGGACAGCACAATGATGGCGCCAATGAAGAGCGTAAGAATGCGAGCTGAAGCCTTGAAAAACACGGGCGCGCCGATGAATACGCCAAGCACGCCTCCGATGGAAAGCAGGATCCCCGCGGACAGGTGCGTGGATCCGCGGGCGAACGACACGTTGTCGTCTTTCGCGTGGAAAAGCGCCGCACCGAAACCGGTCAGCAACTCCGAAAGCAGGACCGTGGACACCGCCTCCGTGGGCGAAAAACCCGCCACAAGCAGCAGCGGCGTCAGGATGGTGCCAAACCCCATGCCGAACGCGCTGTCCACGAATTCGCACCCGAACGCCGCCACGGTGATGGCGAGCAGCGATGGGCGGGGAGCGTACACACCCGCGGCCACCAACACGGCACAGCCGAGCGCCACGGCCCCAAGGTAGGCCGGGTTAATCCACGAGCGCGGCAGGGTTGGCACCGCCACAGGGTATGCGCACCCAAAAAATTTTCAATGCCAGCGCGTGCCCTGATCCCGAGCCAAGGCGCGGGATTAGGGGGTGGCCAGCGGTGGCGCCTGGCTTTTGGTACGACGAAGCCGTCACCCGCTGGGTGCTGGTGGCCAGCTTCTGGTGGGCGTGGAAGCCAGGGGTGCCCATCATTCAAGCATCGCGCCTCGCGTTGGTGTATCCTGCTGCCGCGTCTCTGGCGCAACACTGCCCGAGACGATTGCCCAAGGAGGAAGACAATGAAGTGCATACAGCTCGGCTCGAAATTCGTGATAGCAGCGTTCGTGACTCTGGGGTTCAGCTCGCTTGCAAATGCGCAGGCAACGCGCACGTGGGTTTCTGGGGTTGGCGACGACGCAAACCCATGCAGCCGCACGGCGCCATGCAAGACTTTTGCGGGTGCCATTTCAAAGACGACGGCCGGCGGTGAAATCGACTGTCTCGATCCAGGGGGATTCGGTGCCGTGACCATCACGAAATCCCTCACCATCGACGGTGGAGCAGGCACGGTTGGCTCGGTCCTCGTTTCGGGGACTAATGGAATCGTTGTGGCTGCCGGGGCAACCGATGTCGTGACCATAAGAAATCTGGAAATCCAGGGAATCTCAGGTCTGGGGCTGGATGGCATCAGGATTACGGCTGGGGCCTATGTCCACCTGGAAAACGTCAAGATCACCGGCTTCGCCAGCTACGGTGTCGAGGTTGCCAGTGCGGCGTCGCTCAACTTGTCGATACGTGATTGCACGATCACGGATACCACGCTGGGTGCGGTCACCTTGGCAACCACATCCGGCACCGCATCGGCCGACATCAACAACCTGCGCGCCTACAACACACATCCCGCCATCCTCGGGGGGGCCAATAGCGTGATTACCGTCGCAAATTCGGACCTGTCTTTCGGTGCCAAGGCGATCAGGCAGAACGCGAGCACATCCACGATCAACGTGATCAACTGCCAATTGAACAACAACAGCGTCACCGCCCTAGAGAGCTTCTCTGGCTCGACCGTCCGCGCTTCGGGAAACACGATAGCCCAGAACAACTTGGGCGTGAATCCGAACGGGGGCACGATCTTCAGTGATGGAACGAATCTCTTCATAGGCAACGTCACAACCGGTTCGTTCAACGGCACACTCATGACGAAGATGTGACCGCCCCACCGCCCTTCCACCACGGGCTTTGTTCCTGCCGAGCCTCGGCCAGGAGCGGGCTTTCCCTCCAAGCTCGTCCCGGGGGGCCTCTCAGTCGCGAAAGCCGCGCCCATATGCTACCGTAGCCACCGACTGGGGCGCGGCTTCGCCGTCCAAGTCTTCGACATGAGATTGACTGTGTGGGAACGACTGCCAGCTGCGAATCTCGTCCATTGGAACGGAGTGCGAGTGCCCTGGGCGCAATAGTCCATGCCTGTCTCACACGAGCTGCGTTGCATTTTCATTCACATTCCGCGAACCGGCGGAACGAGCATTGAGCGGGTCCTCGGAATGTTCCGCGACTGGAGAGTTGAGAACCGCGAGGCGATGTTCGGATTGATCCAATCGCGAGATCTTCAGGGGAAGGTGTCCATCACCCAATTCCTTCAGCATGCGTCGGCCCGAGAGGTTCGGGATCTCCTGCCGCCAGAGTGCGCGAACTACTTCTCGTTTGCCTTCGTGCGGAACCCTTGGGATAGGATGGTTTCGGTCTTCTGCCACAAAGACCCCAATTTGGCGATGTGCCTCGCCGCTGCGGGGATCGACCTTCAGAGCCTCTCGTTTGACCAGTTTCTTGGCACAGCGCGCGCCTTCGACCACGTGCACCTCGTGCCGCAGGCGAAATTCATCTACGATGACCGGGGTGCGTGCTTGGTCGATTTCCTCGGCCGATTCGAGCACCTCGAACGGGACTTTGCGGCCGTCAGGCAGCACTTGCGAATCGACGCGGAGCTGTCGTGGCACAATCGATCCACTCACGGAGACTACCGCCAGTACTACGACGAGCGACGCCGCCGTGTGGTCGCAGAGTTGTACCGAGAAGACATTGAGGCGTTTGGTTACGAGTTCTGAGAACGCGGTGGCGTTGCGTTGTCAGGTGACCGTAGACTCTGGCGCGGAGGGAAGCAGGCCTTGCTCATCGCCCGAACCTCCTGATGGGCAGACGCTGCTATATTTGTTCCGCACAATGCTGGAAGACACACAGGAAGAGATTCATCAGGTTGGCCATCGCCGCTTTGTGGGCGGCAGCGATGACTATTGGGACGTGATCGGCGAACTGCAGTTTCGTCTGCTGCGGGACCGCGGCCTGACCCCGTCGGACACGCTTGTCGACGTGGGATGTGGGGCATTGCGCGGCGGTGCGAGATTCATTCGTTACCTTGAGCCTGGTCACTACCTCGGCATCGAGAAGCACATCGAGCTCGTAATCTACGGCGTGGCGAGTGAGCTTGGGATCGAGGAGTACCGCGAAAGGCGGCCACGATTCGTCATATCCGATTCGTTCAAATTCCAGGGATTCTCGGCAAGACCCAGTTTCGGGATTGCACAGTCTCTATTCTCCCATCTTTCCGCCCATGATGTGGAGTTGTGTCTGTCGCAGCTGAAGGGTGTGGCGTCGCCTGGATGCAAGCTGTTTGCCACATTCTTCGAGGTGAACGCTCCCGTGGTCAACCCGACTGTCTCGCACAGCCACGATTGCTTCTCCTATACCCGCTCGCAAATGGAGGAGTTTGGCGTGCGCACTGGCTGGGAACCGCGCTACGTCGGGGAATGGAATCATCCGCGGGCGCAGAGGCTGATCGAGTACATAGCGCTTGCGAGCTAGCATCTTCTCAACGATTGCTTCCGCAGGAACCTCGGACATAACTTCTGGACGCTCATGGAAGGCCCCCAGTGCCCCGCTTCATCAACCCCGCTTTCGCTTGCGGATCTCACGGACAAGTCGGCCGGCAATTCGGACGCGCAGCCGGGTCCGGCCCGAAGTTGGATTGTGCTCGGCATGCACCGCAGTGGAACGTCCCTGCTGGCCTGCTTGCTGAACCAAGTGGGCGGCTACTCCGGTCCCGTAGAACGCCTCCTCCCTGGTGCGCCGGAGAATCCGCTGGGCTTCTACGAACACCAGGATATGGTGCGCATCAACAATGACCTGCTCAAACGGCGGGATAGCGATTGGCCGGATCCTCCCCGCCTGCCGCAGGAATCTTGGGACACGCCGGACCTAGCGGATTTGCGCAATCAAGCCCAGGAGCTCTTGGCGCGTGATTTTTGCGGAAAAGCCATCCTGGTGTTCAAGGATCCGCGGCTTTGCCTGACCTTCGGGTTTTGGGCGGGCCTGTTGCCGGCGCCGCGTGTGCTTCTGGCTCTGCGACGCCCGTCTTCTGTGGCGCTGTCGCTTCGGCAGCGCAACGGGCTGGATGAGGAATACAGCCGCTGGCTTTGGGCTCGCCATGTGCGGGGGGCGTTGGACGCGGGGGGGTCCTTGCTGGCCGGGGCGGTTTTCTACGAAGAGTTGCTCACCGACCCGGTGGGCGCGCTGGCCTCCTGGGCTCCTGCCTTGGGCTTTGAATCGTTCCTGGTTTCGGCGGGGGCGCGACAGGTGCTCGCCGACGCGGTTAGGCCTGAGTTCAACCACGCCCCAGCCACTGGCGACGACGAGCTGGATCGGACCTACGAAAGCCTGCGCCGAGGATCGCGCGATCTCGATGTACTGGCCGCGGGGTTGCGAAAGATGACGGATCCGATCCTGGACGGGATCCCGGAGCGGCCGAGCGCGACGGCCCCTGGCTTCGCCCAGCTCAGGCCACAGACGGCGGCCTGGTGGCTCACCCAGCAAGGCCTGCGCGCCCAAGTCGCCGACATGGTCGCGCGTGCGCAGACCGCGGAACGTACGCAACGGATATTGGAAGAACGGCTTTGTGCCACGCAACGGGAATTGGAGCTGTGCCAGAGGGAGAGGCAGATGGGATTGGTCCGCCTCGCTATCAAAGTGGAAGAGATAAGGCAACGATGGCGGTGAATCCCCCGGAAGAGATCAGATCAATCCGCGCGAACGCAGCCCCGCGGCCACGCGGTCTGCGCTGGCCGAGACCGACTCGACCTCAGTATGGATGACCAGGTCCGGGTGTTCGGGCTGCTCATAGGGATCGGTCAGGCCGGTGAAGTTGGCTATCTCGCCGGCCTGGGCCCGCCGGTACATCCCCTTGGGATCACGCTGGGTCAGCACGGCCAGTGGCGCACTGACGAAGACCTCAAAGAACGGAATCGCTTGGCTGGTGGCGAGCGTCCGCGCCTGGGCCCGCGCTGCCGCGTAGGGCGCCACAACCGCAACCAACACGGCCACGCCGTTGCGGGCGAGCAGGCAGGCGACGCGAGCAATGCGTGCGATGTTGCGATCGCGATCGGCACGAGAAAAGCCCAACCCTTCAGACAGCCAAAGACGAACCTCGTCGCCGTCGAGAATCTCGACTGGCCAGCGCCCCTGCATCGCCGGCAGCAGGGCTGTCGCCAGTGTGCTCTTGCCGGCAGCCGGAGGGCCGGTGAACAGAACAACGGGAGCACAAGCGCGATCGGTCAGCTCCGGCTCGATCACATTCGGAAGAGCAACTTCCCCCTCAGGCTTGGGGATAGACGCCGAAGGTGCGGGAACAGCAGGGGCTGCCTTGCCCAGGGCCAGGCAGAGGCGCCGCAGCTGTGCAACGCGCTTGAGGCGCACCGTTACCGCCGCAGGGGACATGTCGACCTTCATGGCCCGTCTTCCTCCAGGCGTCGGATGTCGTCCTGATCCTGTCCCGAGCCTCGCAACCGTTTCAGGGTGATGAGTCCCGGTCTCGACACCACCCAGACATCACCTCTCTCCCACCGGACGCGCATCCTCGTTTGCCAAACCCCTTCAGTAGCCGGCGTCACCAGCAGAAGATCCAGGCTGAGAAGATCGTGGACGGTTGCATCGATCTTGGTCACACGACGAATCGGGACCGCCCCCGCCGCAAATGTCATGGGATCAGCGGCGATGGTGTAGCCCAGCCCGTGGGCGATCTCCAGCACCTCCTCGCAGGCCTCAGCAGGCGCGATCAGGTCGACGTCAACTGTCGCCCTGGGAAGACCATGGATGGCCATGGCCAGTCCGCCGCATACCGCATACTTGGCCCTGGCTGCTTCCAGCGCTTCGATCAGGGTCGCAAATTCCTCGTAAAGATCCAGCATGCGGCGCCGTCCATGATGGCCCGCGTGCCCGCGAGGCGCAACCAAGCAACTGTCGACCGCCAGCGGGCGGGACGGGTGCCCTTCTGCGCTTCGGTGTTCGGGTCTAGAAAGGCACCTCGAAACCGGCCGCCAGCCCCGCGCTGCCATATCGGCCACCGTGGGTGTCGCTCGTGGTTCCGTTGCTAACCGTCACGCGGCTCGAAGTGTTCTCGATCAGGTTGCCACGCCGAGCGTCCTGTCTCTGTCCAACCAGCAATAGTGGCCCTATTGTCACTCCTGAGAGGAGTCTTGGACTTCTTGATCTAAGGCGAATTGGGGCCGACGTTGGTGAGGACGAACAGATAATCCGACCAGCGACCGTGTGGATGGTCGCGGTAGTAGTTGGGCATCTCGGCGCGTGCGGACGCCATGTCGCCCATGTTGACGTACGCCTGAATCAGCAGACCGTCGCGCTCGTCCGCGTGGCGCGAATCGCCGAATTTCTTGCGCGCCTCGCGGCCCGCCTCGACGGCCTTGGCCGGCTCGCTCCGGTAGGTGTCCCGGAGTTGTTTCATCAAGGCAACCTCGACAGGGTCTTCAGGGTCAACCGGCGGGGCAGAGCCCCCATCGGGCCTGACGAATACAGGCGGGGGCAGGCCGCCACCGGCAAAAGCCTGCGCAGCGGTCGTGGCAGAAGGCGACGTCTGCGCCTCGGTCACCGCCGAGGCTTGATCCTCTTTTCCACGGCGAAGCCAGAAAACCACCACCGCCGTGACCAACGAAAGCCAGAAAACGATATGGATGGCGCGTTTCACGATCCGGTTCCTCCTGAGTTGTGAAGAAGGCTGCTCCCAATACTACCCGACCTGCCCGCCGGCGCACTATTGCGTGCAGCGCGCCTTCAGCTCCTGGAAACGAGCATCGGCGGGCATGAGGCTTGCGAGTTCGGCAAAACGCAAGTGTGCGCGGTCGAAGGATCGCCTGTCGCAAGCCCAGACCGCGTCGATGTACGAGCGCCAGCCGAGATAGCCGCGTGCCTGCGGATCGGACTTCGCCTCGGCCAGAATCCACGGCGCCAGCGGATCCAGGGCCGCGGTGTTGTCCGACGATGGCGCCCAGAATTCGCCAGCCGGCACAAGCTGCTGGCGCAGGGCCGCTGACATCACGATATCCGGCTCGATGCGCACCGGCCTTTGCCCATCGAGGGCGCGCAGGATTTCGATGGAGAGGTTTCCTTGCCGATAGGCTTGCAGGCTGGGCGCCAAGTCGGGCTCGGCCAGCGAAACCCGCTCGGCATAGCCAGGTCCGCCCACGAACGCCAGGTGGGTCCAGGCCACGTCAGGCCGGCGCGCTTCGACCAGGCGCTGGTAGCCGACCAGAAACGCGGTTTCGAAATGGTTGGTGAAGAGCGTCGCTCGCGGCGGCAAACGCGTCAGCATCTGGCCGGTCACGGCATCGCCCGCAGTCGAGTCGCTCAGTCCGGGGTATTCGCTCGCTTGCGGAAACCGGCTGATCGCGAGCACGAGCAGCAGGGCCGCCAGCGGCACGCGCAAACGCACCAGGCGAAAGACAGTCAGACCGAACAGGATGGCCGCGCCCGAAAGCACTGCGACCAGGGCAAAGGCTGCGCCCAGGTAGCCCCGGATGTCCGGATTGGACGGAGTCAGGCCGCCAATCAAGGCCGACACCATGGATCCGCCCGCCGCCACTAGCAGCGCGATCCCCGCCCAGCGCGAGCGCGCACGCCGAAGCAAAAAGTACAGGCCGGCAGGCGCAAGCAGGGCGAATACCTCGCCCAGTTCTTCCATGGGAAGGAACGGCAGGTCGCCCGGCGTCGCCTGGCTTTGCACCACGGCTTGCTTGGCCGCGAAGGTGTGCGCCGAGACCACCCACCACAGACCACCCGGCGTACGCGCGTCGCCCCACACGACATTGTTGACCCCACGGTCAGGCGCGCCGAAGAGCGCAGCCGCACGCAGAGGCAGGTACGCGTGAATGGCCATGCCGGCCGCAAAGGCCAGCAAGGCCAACCCGATGAGACGTATCCGTCTTTCGGCAAGCAAGGGCAGGGCCGCCACAACCGCGCCCATCCCGATCAATCCCGCCAGCAGCGAATGATTCGCCACCCCGAGTCCGATGAGCACCGCTGCCACCAAAGCCAGCCGGGCATCCCGCGCGCGCGCCGCACGCAGGGCCAGCCAGAGCGCGGCCAGCGACAAAGCCGTTTGCAAGGCGTAGACCTCGGCGCGGTTGCAGACGATCACCACACCCGGGGCGAAGGCAAACATCAGTGCGGCGGCGGCGGCCACCAGCACGCGCGTGATCGGATCGAGCCGTCCTTCGGAGTCGAGCCAATCGGCCGCATCCAGGCTCAAGGCGTAGACCAGGAGAGCCGCCAGCGCCCCGGCCGCGGCTTGCGACAGGGCCGCGCGAAAGGCGACGTTGCCGGCAGGCAAGAGATCGAAGAATTTCCCCCACAAAAGGGCCGTGACCTCGCCGGGCGGATGGGCCACGCCCAGGCCGAATGTCGCCGCCGCCAACTCGGCCGAATCGAGAAAATAGGGAGCGGGCGTGGCGCACAGGGCGTAAGCGACAAAGGCCAGCCCGGCCACCAGGAATGCCGCCAAGGCGCGTGGTTCAAGTCGGCGGTGCATATCCACGGTCGCGAATCCTCGACTTTATGTTACCGTCTGGGCCATGGCCGTGGGCGAAATCGACCTGACGAAGTTTCCCATCCTGGTGGTCGACGACGAGAGCGACAACCTGGACGCGTTCCGCTTCACCTTTGGCAAGACCTTCACCTTGCACCTGGCCTCGGGTGCGGAGGAAGCCCTGGGCCTGGCGCGTGCCCACGACGTGGCCTTGGTGGTCACCGACCAGCGCATGCCGCGCATGACCGGCCTTGAACTCCTGCGGGCCGTGCGCGACATCCGCCCCGACGCCGTGGGAATCATCGTCACGGCTTTCACCGACGTGGATGTGCTTATCGAATCCATCAGCTTGGGCCGCATCTACCGCTATATCACCAAGCCCTGGGACAGCAAGGAGCTGCGCGGGATCCTCTTGCACGCGGTGGAGCGGTTCCATCTGGTCCGCGAGAATCGTCGCCTGGTGGAACAGCTTTCGCAATACGCGCGCGTGCTGTCGCGCGACGCTGACAGCGCGTACAACTTCGGCGCCATCGTCGGCGATTCACCGGCGTTGCACCAGGTGCTGGGCAAGGTGGAACAGGTGGCGCAGACCACGGCCACGGTTCTTCTGCGCGGGGAAACCGGCACTGGCAAAGAAATGGTCGCGCGCGCCATCCACATCAATAGCCCGCGCGAGGGCCGTCCCTTTGTGCGGGTGAACTGCGCCGCTTTGGCCCCGGGCGTGCTTGAATCGGAACTGTTTGGCCACGAAAAGGGCGCGTTCACTGGCGCGGTGGCGCGGCGGGCGGGGCGTTTTGAACTGGCCGACGGCGGCACGCTGTTCCTCGACGAGGTGGGCGATCTCCCCCTCGACGTCCAGGTCAAGTTGCTGCGGGTTCTGCAAGAGCGCGAATTTGAACGCGTGGGCGGCGTGGACACGGTCAAGGTGGACGTGCGCCTGATCTCGGCGACCCACCGCGACCTCGAACGACTGATCGTCGAGGGCAAGTTCCGCGAGGATCTCTACTATCGACTCAACGTCTTCCCCATCACCATGCCGCCCCTGCGCGAGCGGCCCGGCGACATCGCGCTGCTGGTCGAGCATTTCATGCAGAAATACGCCCAGTCGACCGGCAAGGTTGTCAACGGCGTGGACCCGCGCGCCCTTGCGGCGCTGGCTGCCTATCCCTGGCCGGGCAATGTGCGCGAGCTGGAAAACGTGATCGAGCGCGCGATGATCTTGGTTTCTGGTCCCACATTGACCGTGGCTGATCTCGACTTCGGCCGGCGCCTGGGCATGACCCCGTCAGCCGGAACCCCCATCGGCGCGGTGGCCGAAAACGGCTCAGCGGGTGAAGGTGGACGTTCGCTCTATCGGCGCTTGTCCGAGCAGGAGCGCGCCGAGATCATCACCGCGGTCGATCGGGCCCAGGGCAACATTGCCCACGCCTCGCGCGCGCTCGGCATCAACCGTTCGACTCTTTACTACCGGATGCGCAAGCACGGGCTTGAGCACCTGTTGCCCACCCGCGACGAGGTCGTTCCGCATCCCGTCGACGGCGAGCCGACTGCGCAGTGACCTTCAGGCCTGGGCGCCCCGAGAACGCGCGGGCTCAGCATCACGTGGCGGCCGGTGATGGCGCCGAGCAAGCAGCGCACAGCCGCCAGATTCATAGGCCTTTACCAGGCAGCTCTCTAGCGTTGAATCCCAGCGCGGATCGGTGTTGTCCCATAGTACGAACCGGAGTCCCTCGGCCACGTTGGTGATGCCGCTGGCCCCCAGCACTGGCACACATACACCCAAAACGGAATAGGCAACAAGCAATATTCATTCTGACCCCTGATCAGGAGTCCAAGCGCGTCGGTAGCGAGAAAGGGGGCCAGAGTGGGACGTGGTCAGTCGTTCGCTCGATGGCAAGCATGGGCTGCTCGGCGATGATCGATTGCCTGAGCAGAATTGCGATTCTCGGCTAGATGAAACCAACAAACACATGCAGCGTAGTTCGCCCAAACTCACCCTCGCTTTCGTTCCCGGAGCCCACCCGGCGTATGTCCCGCTCGGGGTCGCGGTACTCGCCGGTCACGTTCGTCGCCACAACCCGAAGGCCGAGCTGCATGTCGTGGATCTCAACCAGCACGCTTGGCGCTCCTTGCTCACGTCGACCACCGCGAGCTGCGCTGCCGCCGCGTTTTTCGCTGGGCGGGCGGCCGATTTCTACCACGAGGCGACCTACCTCGCGCAGCTCACCGTGCTCGGCGATCTGGCTCGGCAGCTCGGTGAGGTCGAGCGCGATGCCCGGCGCTACCTCGAAGGAGAGCCGCCCTCGGCCCCACTCATCGCGTTGCTCAGCGCAGAGGCCGCGGCCGTGCTCAAGGGGGATCCAGACGTCGTCGGCCTCTCGGCGCTCTACTTGCCCCAGCTCACCTTCGCCCTCGCCCTCGCTCGCTGGCTGGACGCAGAGCAGCCGCCGCGGCCGGCCCGCCGCCCGCTCGTGCTGATCGGGGGCGCCGCCACCTCACACGTCGAGGTGCCCGAGTTGCTCGCCGCGTGCCCGTTTCTGGATGGGGTCGCCATCGGCGAAGGCGAAGCAGTCCTCAGCGCGCTGCTCGAAGGCCGATCTCACTTCGAGATCCCGGGCCTCGCCACAGCGCAAGTTTCGCACACCGCCCCAGGTTGCGCTGCCGCTGCCCTGCTGGGTGTGGCCGACTTCTCCGACCTCGCGCTCGGAGGCTACTTGGTGCCCGAGCTCGTGCTGCCCGTTCTATTCTCCCGCGGCTGCCGCTGGCGTGCCTGTTCCTTCTGTGCCCACAATTTCTCCTTTGGTGGCTATCGCCAAAAGAGCGCCGCCGCCTTCGCCGACGAGCTCGCCCTGTATGGCCAGTGCTATGGCGCGCGCCACTTCTACCTCGCCGATCAGTACGTAGGCCCGCGGGCTCTTGCCGAGATCAGCGCCGCCATCAGTGCGCGCGGTCTCGATCTCGCGTTCCACTCGATGGCGCGGCCGACCGGACGCTACACCAAAGAACTGCTCGCCACTGCGCGAGCGGCAGGGTGCGTATGGCTCTCCTTCGGCGTTGAGACTGGCTCCGAACGATTGCTCGATCTGTGCCACAAGGGCACCCACGTGGCGGAGATCCGCGCCGCGATCACCGAGAGCGCCCGCGCCGACATCTCGAACCTCGTGATGCTCATCTTCGGTCTACCCACCAGCACGGACGACGACATCGAGTCGACGCTCGACCTCCTGGGCGAGGTCCACGATCAGGTCGATGCCTTCACCAAGAGCTCGTTTGCGCTCTTCGACCACACCGAGTTCGCACGGCGCGCGCCAGATCTGGGGCTCGCCGTCAGCGGCCGCCGCCTGTTGCTCACGGTCTTGGGGCGCACGGTGCACAGCTTTCGGCTGGATTTCATGGAGCGCGGTGTGACCGGTGACGTGCGCCCGTCCCGCTCCGGATTGGAGATCGCCCGCTTCCAGGCACGCCGTCGCTGGCTCGGTGAGGCGCGCGTCTACGAACAGCTCGTGGCCGAGCATTACCTGCTCTACGCGGCCCACCGCCGCCACTGAAGGGGTGCGGCCGGACGAGGCTTTGCCAGTGGCTATTCACAGCAAGCGATCGAGATGACGGAAGAAGGGCCGGCGTTCGTCCTCCTGGCGGCGCTGCAACTGGGGCGACGTGTCCTCGATGCTGTCGATGCGTATTTCCCACACCGTTGCCAGGTCAGCGAGTGGATCGCGGGCGCGCACGTCGCGATAGTGCGCCTGAAAGATATCGCCCGTGATGTGCGCCTGCACGGGCAAGCCCCGGCCATGCAAGCGCACGTCGCCCGCGCGAACCGAGAAGGCCACTGGGCGGTCAAACCACAGGCTGCGGGTCAAATTCAGCGCGGTGGTCGACGACTCCAGGGCTTCACGGTAAAGCAATGTGCCACCGTCGGTGACGAAGAATTCGGCGCCCAACACAACAGTGGGAATGCCGGTTTCACCCACTGTGCTCAGCGCACTGTCCACCCTGGGGTCTTGCAATAGGCGCGACAACTCTTGGATCAGGACTTGTTTCGACATCTCAAATCTTCCTGACGTGGCCAAAATCGGGCAGAAGGCGCGACAGATCCGTATCGGCGTGGTTGCCACAGCGCCGGTAGTCGTCGAAATCGATGTTCAGTTGGTGTTTCAGGCGGAGCGCATGCAGGCCGCGCACCAGACGAACGTAGTAGCGCAGCGACGGCGCTTGTTGGTCACGGAACTCCGAACCGGGCCGGGGTGTCCACACGCAGGAAATCACCGACACTCCCCGTTCCGCCAGCCAATCGGCTTCGGCCAGAGTGTGCGCCACGGCGTCTTCCTCGTTTTGGAAGCCATGGGGTTTTGCCGTCTCCACCCCGGCCACGATGCCGCTGGCGACGCGGCCCCGGCCAAACACCTCGACGCCGTCGATCAAGCGCTGTTTCCAGCCGCCGTAGCCGACCCATTCCTCTTTCCCCGGGCAGATCCAGGCGAACAGGCGAGGATCGAGAACCTCCAAGTCGGCGGTCCAGCTGCTCAGCCCGGTTCGCTCTTTCAGGCGCCGCAACTGGGTGACATCGAAGGCGCTGGAGATCAGTTGGCTGGGGAATGGGCGCCCGCCAAACACCCCAGTGATGGCAGAGAGGATCTCCTCGTAGAAATCCACCTCGGCATCGAAAGGCTTCTCGCCACGGGTGTCGCTGCCGGATGTGAGACAGATGGTGGTGAAGCGGCCGGGCTCTTTGAGCGCCTCGCGAACGACCTCCGCCACGTCGTTGGCCTGCAGTCGGGGCGGCACCTTGAGCTCGCGAACCGACTGACGGTGATGGGTGACGATGTCGCAGTATTTGCAGCCGTGGTCGTTGTTCCAGAAATGGCAATAACTGGAGGGAAAGACGTTTAGGCGTTGCGGGCGAGCCGTCACGATGTATTCCATGGGAATGCCCGAACTGGTGCGCTTGCCGTAGTAGGCGGGCCGTGGCCAGAACTGCACGGTTTCGATCACACGACCCTGATCGACAATGGCCAACCGACCATCCACCACGTCGATCACATAGGGATTGCCGTCGGGCGGGGTCGAGTCGGCCAGGATCGAAGTGCCATCGCGCAACAGCAGGGCCTCGGGCTTGGGCGTGACCTGGCCGTCTCGTGAACCGAACAAGGCGTGGGTGCGCGCCTGGTGCTTGGCGGGGTCAAAGGCGGCCAAAGCGCGTTCGGTGTAGAAGACGCCGCGCCGCTGGACATCTATCTTGATGACGATCAAGCGAGGCACGTCAGGATAGGCGGCCGCCACCTCGTCGAGGTCTGAGGGCAAGCCATGAATGGCGGGGCTATCGGCGATTGCTTGGGGCGCACTAGGCATGAAGTTCTCCAGGAATATCTCGGTTGACGGAGCAGCGGATGGCTCCCTGTTCAAGCTGGGCCTGTTCCGGCACGCCGTCCACCCCTAGCCCCGAGACGATGGGAGGCACCACGAGACGGTTTTTCAATTGGAGGTTCTTCACCACCAGGGCATCGGTCAAAAGGGGCATGGTATCTCGCTGTCTAAGGTTGCAACCCATGTGCCATGGAGGTCGGCCTCCTTTCGAGGGAACTCGTCGCCATTCTGGTCGTGACAGGGTGTTGGCTGCTGCGCTCGCAACACAGCAACGGCAGACATGCTGTCGTGCAAGCAACAGATGAAGGCCATGGCGCCCCGCCGCCTGCCCTGGCCGGTCCCCACAGAGGGGGTAGTCGCAGCCGCCGGACACGTGCCATGACGGTAGCGAAAGGGCGTCAGGTTTTCTCTGCGACAGCGAAAATCGTGTTCCGTTCCAAGGGAATACCGTTTTGCGTCCGCAGCCCGTCGAGCTGTGCCACGATTTCCGCCCGGATGGCACCGGCACGCTTAGGGGGCAACTCCCGAAGAACGTTGCCGAACGAGCTGGACGCGCTGAATGCGAGAACCTCCTTTGCGGAGGCAAAGTAGTCGGTGAACTGCCGCACGGAAAATGCCTTCGGCGTCAGATCGATATCTGCGTGAATAGCGTGGTGCCGGCTTTTCGGCACCGGGTGGGGACACCTTCAGATTGGCACCGTTCGTGCCTCCAGGGCGTCTGGCGTGCTGCTGACCACGCGATGATTCGAGCGTGACCAGCGAATCGTATCGACATCAAGCAACAGGAGATCTTCGTTCACATGGGACATCCAACAATCTATCCAACCGGTGTCACCATTTTCGACCCGGATCGCGCGTATGCTGGTTACACCCTGTTTCAGGCACCCCAGCTCGGCGCCTTGCTCATTGATTTGAACGGCGCGGAAGTCCAGCTCTGGCGTGGGCTTCAAGGCTTCCCCAACAAGTTACTCCCGGGTGGACAGGTCCTCGGCAGCACAGGCGAGCGCGGTGCGCGCTTTGGATCACAGGACCAACTCGATCTGGCTCAGGTGGACTGGGACGGGCGCATCACCTGGCGCTTCGATAGGTTCGAGGAGCTTCACGATCCGGGACAACCGCCCCGCTGGGCCGCTCGGCAACACCACGATTTCCAGCGCGAGGGCAACCCGGTCGGCTATTTCGCACCCGGCCTCGAACCGCAGGTCGCGGGCGGCAAGACCCTGCTCCTGGTTCACGAGAACGTGGTCAATCCCGCCATCTCGGCCCATTCTCTTCTGGACGACACCATCATCGAAGTCGACTGGGCGGGCCAGGTCGTTTGGCGCTGGAGACCCCATGAGCACTTCGAGGAGTTAGGATTCGACACGGCGGCGCGCGAAGTTCTTCGCCGCAACCCGAACTTGCTGCCCTTGGGTGGCCAAGCGATCAGCGACGGGGATCGTCCTGTGGACGGTCATGGTGACTGGCTCCACATCAATTCCGTGTCGTACCTCGGGCCGAATCGCTTGTACGATGCGGGCGACCAGCGTTTTCATCCGGACAACATCATCTGGGATGCGCGCGAGGCCAACATCATCGCCATCGTCGAGAAGGCGACGGGCAAGATCGTCTGGCGCCTCGGCCCCCGCTTTGACGGCAGCGACGCGGAGAGGCGGCTGGGTTGGATCATCGGACAACATCACGCCCATCTGATTCCGCGTGGGTTGCCCGGCGAAGGCAACTTGCTGGTTTTCGACAACGGCGGCTGGGCTGGCTACGGCGCTGCCAATCCTGGCGCACCCGACGGCCTGAAGACGGCTTTGCGCGACTATTCGCGCGTGCTCGAAATCGACCCTGTGACTCTTGCTATCGTTTGGCAATACACCCCGCGCGAGGCCGGATTCGTCATTCCACTCGATGCCTCACGTTTCTACAGCCCCTTCATCAGCAGTGCTCAACGCCTGCCCAACGGCAACACGCTCATCACCGAGGGCTCCGACGGCCGCCTCTTCGAAGTCACGCGAGGGCACGAGATCGTTTGGGAATACGTGAACCCCTATTGGCGGCCGCAGCCGATTGCACTGAACCTGGTCTATCGGGCCTATCGCTATCCCTATTCTTGGGTACCGCAGCTTGCCCAGCCCAAGGCGCGCGCCGTCCCACGATTGGCGGTAGCCGACTTCCGGGTTGAGGGAGCCGCACCGCGGGGCGCCCTGCGCGAGACGGTCGTCGCAGGAACCGCTTCCGCCGGCGAGGAGAGTTCCTTCTGTGTCACCCCCGAAAACCAGAGTCGCCCGTTCCTGAGTGCGGGGCGCTGAAGCTGGATCTACCCTCCATCGGGCTCGCCCCGGGCCTGTTCCTGCCGCCAGTGTCTCGGGGAGCGACCCGTTCGTGCGGAGAACCACCGGGCAAGAGAGCTACCGTTCGAGAAGCCCAGCACTGGCGCCAAGTCTTCAATGGATTGATTCGGGTTGGGCAAGTGACGGCGGGCCGCCTCCATTCTGACCTCGTCTACCAGCGAAGAAAACGTCGTCCCCTCGCGCTGCAGGCGGCGCAGCAGGGTGCGGCGATCGACGCCCAGGAATCCTGCCACGCGTTCGACGGTGCAGCGCGCACTGGGCAGAAGTTCGAGGATCAGATGAACGGTCCGTTCACGATAGGTCGTCCTATGTTTGAGGTTGGTCTCTACGACCCGCTGGAGAGTCCGCCTCGACTGGGGATCTGCCCTGGGAACAGGCCGATCGAGGTCTGAGCTCCGGCAGCCGATCCCGTTCCCCTCGGCGTGGAACCGGGGAGCGATCCCGAAGACTTTTCGGTAAGTGGCGAGTTTGCGGGGCGGGCTGTGCACGAAGAAGACGGAGGTTGGTGACCAGCTTGCGCCGAGCAGCTCACGCAGGATGTAGAAGGTAATGCCCACGGACAGCTCGACTCCCTGGCGTACAGGACCTTTGATCCGTGCCAGGATCCCCGTGCGAACAATCGCTACTCCTTCCACTTCCTCCAGTTCGAGCCGCACCGCTTCGTTATGAAGCTGCATGGTCCTTTGCAGACAGAGCAATGCTTCCCTCACGGTCGGCTCCTCGCGCGCAGCGAGTGCGATGAGGCCCAAGTTAGACAGGCGACGCGTGGTTGCGAGACGCAGGCCGAAGTCTTCAACTCCAGCAGCAACAGCCGACGACTCCAGCAGCGCGTTCACTCGATGAACGGGAACCATGAGGTCCGGATCGGAAAGGCACGACAGGTCCAGCCTTGCCGCGCGGAGCTGCCCAATGGGATCGAGTCCCAAAGATCGGGCCACTTCGGCATATCCGGTGAGGGAAGCGCAACGCGCCTGGGCTGCGAGCATGGACGACATCTTGCACTGGTTCAGCGCAAACGTCTTGTGCCGCCGCCTTTCGATTGCCGTTCTGGTTTTTTCCTAGGTCCCGATCTCGACCTCGAAGCGCCCGAGTGACTCCCGGCGCCGGCTATCGGATCGATAGGAGCGGCGGGCGGCGGCCAGGACCGCCAGTGCGGTGCCAATGCCCACCGTCGCGGAGATCGCCAAGGCCGTCGCGAGGCCGAGCCGGTCCGAGATCGCCCCCGTCAGCGCCGCGGAGCCGAATGCCACCACACCCTGGGCCAAGGGGAGGAAGGCCTGGCAGGTGCCCCGGTAATGGGGCGGCGTCAGGTCGAGGCTGGCTGCCACCAGCGTGCCCCAGTGCGCGGCCATGAAGAATTGCGCCACGGCGGCAAGGGCGATTGAAGGACCGTACGCCAGCCCGCGCCCCGCCAGGCCGAACAGGATGAGGTGCAGGCCGAGCATCACGGTCAAGAACACCACGGCCGAACGCAGCCGTCCGTCCGTCCGTCGGCGAGCCCAGCGATCGCTGAGATAGCCGCCGATGGGCGGACCCAGGGCGGCCACCGCGACCACCGCCATGACGGCCCGCCCCGCCTGGCCCACGCTGATTGAGAAGGTGCGCGTGAAAAAGCTCGGGGACCAAGTCGCCCAGGAGATGCTGTAGAAGCTCA
>Ga0265316_10000423_pt1 | contig 48244 bp, 45 predicted proteins | sample 4522metaG_FD_202092 | JGI IMG/M metagenome (GOLD analysis project Ga0265316, IMG submission 202092) | Rhizosphere microbial communities from Carex aquatilis grown in University of Washington, Seatle, WA, United States - 4-5-22 metaG | ecosystem: Host-associated > Plants > Roots > Rhizosphere >... | reverse complement strand
TCAGGCCCGTCCCGCTCGCCGAGACGAGCCGGCTCTCGGCGTCGTAGCCATAGGTGAAGGTCCCGTCGAAGGTGAGATTGCCGTTGCCGTCATAGGTCGGGCTCGCCGAGCCCACGGCGGTATATTGATTGAGATCGTTGACCGTATAAGCGACGCTGCTGGCGCTGCTCGGAACATACCGCCAGCTTGTGTCCGTCACCGTCTGGCCGATGCGCCGGTTGGTGGCGTCGTAGCTCTGGTCGAACGCGACGCTCGCCGCCGTTGGCGTGGTCTGGGCCGCGGCGCCCGCCCAGCTCGAGGTGAGCAGGCGATTGAGCTGGTCGTACGTGGAATTCAGGGCGTATTGCACCGTTCCGCCCGACGGCGGAACCGCGCTCACCATGGAAGCGCTGTTGTCGCTCGCCCCGATCAGCCTGCCGTCAAGGTCGTAGGCATAGCTGGCGACCGGCGCAGGCGAGGGCGGCGTCTTCGTCGTCAACCGGTTCAGCGTGTCATAGGCGAAGGAAATCGTGTCGCCCTTGCGGGTTTGGCGCGACAGCACGTTGCCATCCGCGTCATAGCCGAGGACTTCGGTGCTGGCGTTCGGGTAGGTCGTGGTCGACAGCCGGTCGAAACCGTCCGGGGTGAAGCTCGTCGTATCGCTGACGGAATTGCCGCGCGCGATGACGAGGCTCGCCACAAGCCCGTCCGGAGTATAGGTCCGCTGGAGAAGCGGGTTCGACTGAATGGCGGGATTGCTGACGCTGGCGACCCGGTCGTCGGCGTCGTAGGAGAACCTGCTCGTCGCGGCGAAATATCCGGCGTCGCCCGCCACGGAGAGCGGATTGCCGCTCGCCGGATGGCAAGTCGCGCCGACGACCAGGAGCGTTGCTGTCGCGAGGCGCAGAATTGCCGTTAGCACGGCTCTGACGTCCTTAATGAAAGCGAGCCCGCCGCCGTACGCCGATGGGAAACGCAGCGTCGCGCCCGTAGTGCGCGCGGCGTGCAAGCTGGTTGACTGAAAGGACAGTCGGCTCACTTCCCCTCCAACCCCTTCGCCTCCACCCACAGCGCCTCCATCTCTTCCAGCGTCGCCTCCGCCGGCGCGCGGCCAGCTTGCGCCAGCCTCGTCTCGATGTGATGAAAGCGCCGCTCGAATTTGGCGTTGGCGCCGCGCAGCGCCTGTTCGGGGTCTACTCTGGCGTGGCGCGCCAGATTGGCGACGACGAACAGCAGATCGCCGATTTCCTCAGTCAGCGCCTTCGTAGGCGCCGCGCCCGGCTCGTTTGACAGCTCCGCCTCGACCTCAAGCGTCTCCTCGCGGAGCTTCTCAAGCACCAGGCGAGCATCCGCCCAGTCGAAGCCGACCTTGGCGGCTTTCTCCTGAAGCTTTATCGCGCGCGTCAGCGCGGGCAGGGGCTTTGGCACTCCGTCCAGCACGCTCTCGCGCGGCGGCGCCTCGCCAGCCGCCGCCGGCCGCGCCGCGCGCGCGGCCCTCTCGCGGGATTTGATCTCGCTCCACTGCGTGACGACGGCGCCGGGACTGAGGTCGTTCGGCTCCCCGAATACGTGCGGATGCCGGCGGATCAGTTTTTCGCAGATCGCCGCGGCGACGTCGTCGAAGGCGAAGACGCCCGCCTCCTGCGCCATGCGCGCATGAAACACCACCTGAAGCAGCAGATCGCCCAATTCGTCCCTGAGGTCGTCCAAATCGCCGCGCTCGATCGCGTCAACGACCTCGTAGGCTTCCTCGATCGTATAGGGGGCGATCGAGCCAAAGTCCTGCTCCAGATCCCAGGGACAGCCGGTTCCCGGCGTGCGCAGGGCCGCCATGATCTCGATCAACCGCGCGATGCTCATCGGGAAATTGTCCTGAATTGGCCAGAGGCTGGACGCGCCAATAAAAAACGCCGCGAGGCTCGTGGCGGAGCGTCGCGGCGCTGATGTGCGGCGTTGAGGATTAGCCGAGCGTGATCGACAGCGCCTCGCGCCCCTTTTGCGTATCGACGACCTGCATCGTCACCGGCTGGCCTTCGGCGAGACGGTTGACGCCCGAGGGCGACAGGATGGAGATATGGACGAAGACGTCCTTGCCGCCATCGTCGGATTGCACGAAGCCAAAGCCTTTGGTTTCGTCGAACCATTTGACCTTGCCGTTCACGGTCACCGCGGTGGACGGGTCAGGAGCCGCGCGGCGCGGACGCGGGCTGTCGAAGCCGCCGCCTCCGCCAAAGCCGCCGCTGCGGGGCGGGGGCGCTCGTTCGGCCGCGCCCGCAAGATCGACTTCCAGAACGCGGGCGACTTGCTGGCCCTTGACCGAGTTAGTCACCTGGACCCTCAGCTTCGCGCCCGGCGGAAGCGTCTCATATCCCGCGGCCTGCACGGCGCCGATATGCAGGAAGGCGTCGCCGGTGCCATTGCCGAGTTCGACAAAGCCGAAGCCCTTATCGGTTTTGAACCATTTCACCACGGCGTCGATGGCGGGCTCGCTCGATGACGGGGGTGGCGCATCGGGGAATCCGCCTCCACCGAAGGGCGACCGCGCCGGACGGCTGGGTCGCTGGGAATCATAATTGTAGGGGCCGTCGTCATCGAACCCGCGCTTCCTGGGCCCCCGGAAATCCTTACCTTTGCTCATGTTACCTGCTCGTCTCCGCCAAAAACGGCAAGACCGTTATGCCATACGCAACGCGCCCAAGCATACTCCCGCCGGCTGGGCTGAGCCGCCGACTGGAATGAGAGGGGATGTGCCAGTTGAATGTCATATAGTCCCGCGCCTCTAAAGCTGTAGCAGAAAACTGCACTATTTGGCCAGAGATTTTCGCGTAAATTTGCCGCCCGACGCGAAAAAAAATGCCCGAATTTCGAGAGCTAAGCGCGGGCTCTGTGCGTTTTCAAACGCCAGAGGCGCCGCTGACGCGGCCGCCAAACTCATCGCGAACCAGAAGCGCCTCCACGTTTTTGAGCGCGCCAAAGAGGCGTGACGCATGGAGAAGAAGCTGTCATATTCCAACGAAATCGTGATCATTGGGATTGCCCCCATTAATTGGGCGCATTGAATGAACGAACTGGAGCTAGCGAAAGCCAAGGCCGCTGCCGCTTACAACGCGGCGGCGGATTATTTCGATCACCCCATCAGCTCCTTCTGGCATCGCTTCGGGCGACAAACGGTCGATCCCCTCGGGCTCCGCAGGGGTGACGCCGTCCTTGACGTGTGCTGCGGCAGTGGGGGCTCCGCCATTCCAGCCGCCGAAGCAGTTGGGCCGCGAGGAAAAGTGATCGCCATCGATCTCGCCGAGCGCCTCATTGCGCTGGCGGAAGCAAAGGCCCGCAAAAAGGGGCTCGGCAATATAGAGTTCAAGGCGAGCGACATGCTCGCCCTCGGCTACGCCGACGCGACTTTTGACGCTGTGATCTGCGTCTTCGGGATTTTCTTCGTCCCCGACATGGTGGCGGCCACCAAAGAGCTTTGGCGCATGGTGAAGCCGAACGGAAGACTCGCCATCACGACATGGGGGCCGGACCTATTCGAGCCTGCCAACTCGGCATTCTGGGAGGCCATCCGCGAAGAACGTCCGGATCTTCTGAAGGGCTTCAACCCGTGGGAACGGATTTCAACGCCCGCGGGCCTGCGCGCGATGCTAGCCGAAGCGGGGGTCGCCGACGTCGAGATCGTCGCGGAAGCCGGAAGCCATCCCATCAGCTCGCCGGAAGATTGGTGGTTGGTCGCCATGGGAAGCGGCTATCGCGGAACGCTCGCGCAATTGGACGTTCCGACCCTCGGGCGTGTCCGCGATCGGAATCTAGCCCTCTTGAGTAAGTGCGACGCCATCACCACGAACGTCGTTTATGGCGTGGCGGCGAAGTAGAGGGGCGCGTTTCTACGTTGCGCCTACGAGGCTGATTCGCATAATCTGTATTATGGAACTAAGCGCAAATTCCGGCCATTGCGGAGCGCCGTCTACGGCGCGCGGCGTTTATCCGGGCGGCGCTTAGCGTCTTTTGGATATGGAGTTCAGGCTATCACGCGGACTCCGCCGGACGCCAAAGAACTCCTCGGCGTGGCTAACGGGCGGCTTAAATTCTCGGCTAAGAAAGCCTCAAACGGTGAGCCGCATCCCGTCGAAGGCTGGCGTCACATGCTCCGGACAAATGGCCGCCAACGCTGCGTAATCGAGATCGACATGGAGGTCGGTCAGCACCGCCCGGCGCGGCTCCAGGCGCTCGATCCACTCGAAGGCCTGGCCGACCGAGAAATGCGAACCATGCCGCTGGTGGCGCAGCGCGTCGATGATCCACAGATCGAGGCCTTCGAGATGTTGAACGCTCTCGGGCGGGATCGCGTTGAGATCGGGCGTATAGGCCAAAGCCCCGTTCGGGCCGTCGATGCGAAAGCCCAGCGCGTCCATATCGCCATGGTCCAGCCGAAACGGCGTCGCCGAGATCGACCCGCCCGGCCCCTCCAGCGACACCGCGACGCCGGCTCTCAAGCGATGCTCAATCAGCAGAGGCGGGTAGAAACTCCCCGGCGGCGTGGCGAAAATATAGTCGAATTTGGCCGTGACGATCCGCGCCGTCGCCTCATCCATATAGGCCGGTATGCGCCTGCCGTTCATGATGACGAGGCCGCGCACGTCGTCGACGCCGTGGGTGTGGTCGGCGTGCGGATGGGTGTAGAGAATGGCGTCGAGCCGCTTGACTTCGGCGTCGATGAGCTGCTCGCGCAGGTCCGGCGAGGTGTCGATCAGCACATTGGTGGCGCTCGCGCCTTCGCCTTGTCTTAGCAGCAGCGAACAGCGCCGGCGGCGGTTCTTGGGATTTGTCGGATCGCATTTTCCCCAGCCCTGCCCGACGCGCGGGACGCCGCCCGAGGAGCTACAGCCGAGGATCGTGACGTTGATCGTCACGCCGCCAATTCCCGCGCGCGCAGCGGCGGCATCTTGGAGAACAGCCGCAGCGCGTTGGCCGTCGTGGCGGCGGCGAAATCGGCCTCGGACAGCCCCTTGAGGCGAGCCAAAACCGCCGCGGTCTCGGCGACGAAGGCCGGCTCGTTGCGCTTGCCGCGATGCGGCGTCGGGGCCAGAAACGGCGCGTCGGTCTCGACCAGGAGGCGCTCCAGCGGAACAGTGGCGGCCACATCGCGCAGACTCTGCGAGTTCTTGAAGGTCACGACGCCGGAGAAGGAAATGTAGAGCCCCAGCTCCACAGCCGTCTCGGCCAGCGCCTGCGACGCCGTAAAGCAGTGGAGCAGGGCGGTGAACGCCCCCTGCCCCATTTCCTCGCGCAGGATTGTCGCGCAATCCTCGTCGGCGTCGCGCGTATGGATGACTAGCGGCAGCTTGGCCATACGCGCGGCGGCGATGTGGTTGCGAAACACCCGCGCCGCCGTGTCCTTCGGCGCGTGATTGTAATGATAGTCCAGCCCAGCCTCGCCGAAAGCCACGCATTTCGGGTGGCGCGCCAGCTCCACGAGCTGCTCCGAGCTGGCCTCGGGCTCGTCGAGCGCGTGATTGGGATGCGTGCCGACGGTGCAGAACACGTCGTCATAACGCTCGGCGATCGCGGCGATGGCGTCGAATTTGGACACATGCGTGCAAATGGTGACCATCCGCCCGACGCCGCGAGCTTGCGCCCGAGCGACGATCTCCGCCTGCTCCGGCGCGAAATCGGGGAAATCGAGGTGGCAGTGCGTGTCGATGAGCATGGGCGCGGTTTACTCCGAGACCGCCGTAAAAGGAATAGCGCGCCGTCGCTCTAACCCCATGGATTGAGGATTTGAACGCCAGTCGGCTCGAAATCGGCGACGTTGCGCGTTACGATTGTCATGCCATGCACAAGCGCTGTCGCCGCGATAAGGGCGTCGCGTTTGGCGCGAGGGTCCGGCACGTGGAGCCTGGCGCAACGAAGCGCGACGGCGGTGTCAATCGGCAGTATGCGCCCTTCGAACCGGGGCAATATCTGGTCGTCGATCCAGGAGCGCAAAACCAGCCCTTGCGCCTCGTCTTTTCGCGCGATCGACAAGGCGCCCAATTCGAGTTCCAGCACTGTGACGACCGATAGAAAGAAACTGGCGAGCGGCGCCGTCGTAGCCCACGCCAACACATTGCAATCAGCTTTTTCAGCGCGGCGAAGCTCGGAAACGACGTTGGTGTCGAGCACGAACATCAAGACAAATCCGGAACGCGGTAGATATCGCCAGCGCGCGGGGCCGCAAAATCAAAATCTGGAGCGTTCGGCTGCGCCAACGCCTCGCCAAGCGTAATCTGGCCGCCCGTGAGCTTGCGATAATCCTCGATGCTCAACAGAACATGCCCGGGCTGCCCGCGATCAGTAATGAACACTGGCCCAACCTTCGCCGCCTTCTTGGCGCGGCTAACGTCCTGATTGAATTCCCGGCTGGAAAGAGTGGTGATGGACATGGCGGGGCCTCGATTTATAATCGTAGTGATGTTACTACAATGCGATGCGCGCAACAAGCGGATAGGGCGCGGCCGCCATGGGATATCGTCTGCTGAATCGCCAAGGCGGCGAAGGCGGGCAGCAAAGGCAGCGGCCTTCGGAGCAAATACCAGACGCCGACGACACTGACGAGGACAAAGGCTGCGTGACGCGTTGGCGACGACGGACTGTTCGGCAATCCGCCGAAAACCCCGATCAAATGATAGGCCGCCACGCCAGCGGCGAGGCCCGCGAAAAAGCGAAAAACGCCCAGGCGGCTTGGCGTCACGCCCCCTCCTCCTCCAAAAACCTCGGAAACACCGGCGCCGGCGCCGGCAGCTTCGCTCCTGAAATCAGCGCGTGATCGGCGCTGGCGTGGAAGAAGTCGCGCGCGTCCGGCGGCACGCCCAGTAGATCGAGCAAGGCCCCCGCGCCCGCCGGAATAAACGGTTGCAGCGGGATGGCCAGCCGGCGCAGCGTCTCGGCGGTCACGTAAAGCACCGTCGCCATCCGCTCTGGATCGGTCTTCTTCTTGGCCCAGGGCTCCTGCCCCGCGAAATAGCGGTTCGCCTCGGCGACGACGCGAAAAATCTCGGCGAGCGCCAGATGCGGCTGATAGGCGTCCATCGCCCGCCGCGCGATGTCGATGACCGCCCCGGATTCGTTGAGGATTCTGGCGTCTTCGTCCAAAACCGCGCCCATGCGGGGGATGACGCCGCCGCAATTCTTGTTGATCATCGACAGCGAGCGCTGCGCGAGATTGCCGAGGTCGTTGGCGAGATCGGCGTTGATGCGGTTGACGATCGCCTCGTGCGAATAATTGCCGTCCTGGCCGAATGGAATTTCGCGCAGGAAGAAATAGCGCAGCTGATCGACGCCATAGCGCTCGGCGAGTTCGATCGGGTCGACGACATTGCCGACCGACTTCGACATTTTCTCGCCGCGGCTGAACAAGAAGCCATGCACGACGATTTGCTTGGGCAGCGGCGCGCCTGCCGACATCAGAAAAGCCGGCCAAAAGATCGCGTGGAAGCGGGTGATGTCCTTGCCGATCACATGAACGTCGGCCGGCCAGAAGTGAACGCGTCCGCCCTGCCCCGTCAAATAGCCCGTCGCGGTGATGTAATTGGTCAGCGCGTCGACCCAGACATACATCACATGGCCGGCGCTGGTGTGCGGGCTTTGCGGGACCTCTATACCCCAATCGAACGTGGTGCGGGAGATCGAGAGATCGGCCAGCCCGCGCTTCACGAAGGCGACGATTTCGTTTTTATAATGCTCGGGCGTGACGAAGTCGGGATTTTCCTCATAGAGCGCGAGCAGCCTCTCGCCATAGGCGGAGAGCCTGAAAAACCAGCTTTCCTCCTCGACCCATTCCACCGGCGTCCCCGTCGGCGCGTATTTCTTGCCGTCACGTTCGGAGAGTTCGCCCTCGTCGTAATAGGCCTCGTCGCGGACGGAATACCAGCCGGCGTATTTGGAGAGAAAAATATCGCCGTTTTGCTCCATACGCCGCCAGATTTCGAGCGCCGCCTGCTTGTGGCGCGCCTGCGTCGTACGGATGATGTCGTCGGCGCGCGCGTTGAGCGCCTCGCCCATGCGCTCGAACTGCGCGGCGGTGCGGTCGGCAAGCTGCTGCGGCGTAAGACCCTCGCGCTCGGCTGTGCGCTGCATTTTCTGGCCATGCTCGTCCATGCCGGTGATGAACAGCACGTCATAGCCGTCGAGCCGCTTCCAGCGCGCAAAGGCGTCGACGGCGATGCGCTCATAGGCGTGGCCGATGTGGGGCGCGCCATTCGCGTAGGGAATGGCGGTGGTGATCATGTAAGTGGGGCGCTGCGACATGCGCCGGGTTTACCGTGGTTTTGCGGTGCGGGAAAGCGGAGATTCAGACGGCGAGCGCCGCCCGCCAGGCCGCTAATTTTTGCTCGAAGGAAAGGCTCGCATGGGCGGGGCTGGTGGAAGGCAGGCGCAGCGCGGGCGGCGGCGCTTGCAGCGTCGGCAATGCGTGGCGCTGGAAAAGCTGCTCGGCGGCGGCGCCGTTGAAGCAAATCAGACCAATGCGCCGATGCGCGCGGAAGAAGCCCGCGAAATCATTCGGCGCCACGGTCAAAGCCTCGATTTTCGCATCGAGGCTGCCGGGGCGACGCGCGCTGGCGCAGACGTCCCAAAGCGCGACGCCGCTCTCGGTCAGTTGCCGCAGACGGTCCTCGTAAGGCAGTTCGAGGCCAGCGCCGAACAGCCGCCCCATCAGCGGCCAAAAGGCGTTGCGCGGCTGCGCGTAATATTGCCTTGCCGCAAGCGAAGCCTGCCCCGGCAGCGAGCCAAGGATCAGCACGCGAGCGTCGGCGCGCGCGACCGGCGGGAAGCCGAAGGAGCGATCTTCCGTCGCGCCCCTCACCGCGCCGCCCGCTCCAGCCGCTCGAAAATCCCCAGCACCAGTGCCTTCTTGTCGAAGTTGAAGACTTCCGTCTCCCGCGCCGCCTGGCCGATCTCTTCCCAGGCGTCGGCGTAGCCGATCAGCCGTCCCGCCCCCTCGCCCGCCAGCGTTTTCGTACGCGCGTCGAGAAATCTGTGCAGCGTGCGCATAAAAGTATCGAAGGCGGCCTCGTTCTCGCGGCCCGCGAGGCGGTCGGCGAGCGCGTGGACCGCGCTCCAGTCGAGTTGCGGCAGGCGGTCGAACATGGCGCGCAGCGTGCGGTCGAAAGCGATTGCGTCGCCGCCCAAAAGCCGCAGCGCCTCGCGCACCGAGCCCTGCGCGTGGGCCGCCGCCTCGCCAAGCGTCTCGGCCGGCGTCGCCGCGTAAGCGCCGCCGAGCGCCTGCACGGCTCCCGCGATGTCCGGCGGCGCCAGCGGACCCAGCACCAGCCGCCGGCAGCGCGAGCGGATGGTCGGCAGGATGCGGCCCGGCTGGTGGGCGATCAGCAAGAACAGCGAGCGCTCGGGCGGCTCCTCGATCAGTTTGAGCAGCGCATTGGAGCTGGAGCGGTTGAGGTCATCGGCGCAGTCGACGACGGCGACGCGCCAGCCGCCGGTTCCCGAGCCGCGATGAAAGGCGTGGATGATCGCGCGCACATCGTCGATGCGGATCTCGGTGAAGAATTTCTTGGTCTTGTCGTTCCAGCTTCGCCGCAACAAAAACACGTCCGCCAGGGCCATGGAGGCGATCTGCCGCGCCGCCGGCGCCTCTCCCGGCACGAACAGCGAGGGCGCCTGCTGAACCTCCGGCGAAGCGGCGTCGGGATGGGCCAGCAGAAAGCGCGCGAGCCGCCAGGCCAGCGTCGCCTTGCCGATCCCCTCGGGGCCGCCCAAAATCCACGCCTGCGCCATTCTGTTTTGGCGATAGGCGGAGAGCAGCTCCTGCTCCGCCGCCGCATGGCCGAAAAGCGCCAGCGTCTCGCGCGGGCGCGGCGCGGCTTCGAACCGGTCGCTTTCCGGCGCGGCGGCGGGCTCTTTGCTCATCGCGCTTGCGCGGCGGGCGCGAGAAACCGCGCCTCGACCAGCCGCCAGATCGCCTGCGCGACCTCTTCCTGCGGAGCCGTAGAGTCGACGACACAGCAGCGGTCCGCCTCTTTGGAGGCGATGTCGAGGAAGGCGTTTCGCAGCCCCTCGTGAAAAGACAGCTCCTCGCGCTCGAAGCGATCGGGCTGCGTCGCCGCCCCGCGTCGATGCGCCGCCCGCGTCAGCCCGGCGGGCGCCGGCAGGTCGAGCACGATGGTGAGATCGGGCTTGAGATCGCCGAGCGCGACTTTTTCCAGAACAGCGATCATGCGCGGATCGGCCTTGCCCATCGCGCCTTGATAGGCGCGCGTCGAATCGATGAAGCGGTCGCATAGCACGAATGCGCCGCGCGCCAGCGCCGGGGCGATCAAACTGTCGACATGATCAATGCGCGCGGCGGCGAACAGCATCGCTTCGCCAAGGGCCCCTAGCGGCGCGGCGCGTCCCGAAAGCAGAAACTCCCGAAGCCGCTCGGCGTGCGGCGACCCGCCGGGCTCGCGCGTCGCCGCGATTTCGACGCCCGCCTGGGCGAGTCGGTTGGCGAGAATGCGGATCTGCGTCGATTTGCCGGCGCCCTCGCCGCCCTCGAACGTGATGAGACGACCTTTGGGAAAGGAGGCCGGCGCGCTCATTGCTTCTTGGCGAAACGGGCGTGGATGGCGCTCGCCGCATATTCGTAAGCCGCGTCGAAGGCGCGCTTGTAAAGCGGGCCTTCCTCGACGCTTTCGGCTGCGACGAGCGGCAGGTTGAGCACGACAAGTCCGCCGCGTTTGATTTCGACCCGACCAACCTTGGCGCCCGCCTCGATCGGCGCGATGACCGGCCCCTCGTAAACGATTCTACCGGAGAGCTTTTCCGAACTTCCGCGCTGCAAGAGCGCCTTGACGTCCTGCTCGGCGGCGAGCGCCACACTGCCCTTGGCGCCGCCGTAAACCTGCGCCGAGCCGATTGTCTCGCCGGCCTTGAACAGATCCTTCTCCTCGAAGTTGCGGAAGCCCCATTGCAGCAGTTTACGCGCTTCGTCGCCGCGGTCTTTCGCGGTGCGCGCGCCATAGGCCGCAAGGATCAGCCGCCGCCCCTCCTCCACCGCCGAGGCGACGATGCCATAACCGCTTTTCTCGTCGATATTGCCGGTCTTAAGCCCGTCCACGCCGATGCTCATGGTCAGCAGCGGATTGCGGTTCGGCTGCTTGATCTTGTTCCAGAGAAATTCTTTTTCGCCGAAGTAGCGATAATACTCGGGATAGGTCTTGATCACATGATCGGCCAGCCGCGCCATGTCGCGCGGAGTGACTTTCTGGTCCGGTCCGGCCTGCCCCCACGGATTGCCGAAACTCGATTTGGTCAGCCCGAGCTCCGACGCGCGTTTGTTCATGCGCATCACGAAGGCCTCTTCCGCGCCGGCGACGCCCTCCGCGAGCGTAATCGCCGCGTCGTTGCCGGAGACGATCACCAGCCCCCGGATCAAATCCTCCACCCGCACGTGCGAGTTAACCACGAGAAACATCGCCGAACCGCCGGCTCTCGCACCGCCGTCCCGCCAGGCGTGCTCCGACACGACAAATTCGTCGTCGAGCTTCAACCGCCCTTCCGCGAGTTCGCGAAACACCAGTTCGGCGGTCAGAATCTTGACCGTGGACGCCGGCGTCACCGTTTCGTCTGCAGCCTTCTCGTAGAGAACCGCGCCCGATCCCGCGTCGACCAGAATCGCATTGGGGAAACTCGTCTGGAAGCCTTGCGCGCGCGCAGCTCCAGCCGCCGCCAGCGAAAACAGTGCAACAAGGGCAATATTTCGCCAATATCTCACAATGCTATTTGACACGTGCTTGATTCCGCTTGGCGCCTGCCTGGTTGCGGTCGCGGCCGCGACGAACCAAGGATGCCGTGTCGCGACGCAGAATGCAATCGCTTCCCGCCGCCGTCGGCTCCGCGCGCGCTTAAAGCACAAGAAGGCCTTCCTGTTTCTTCTTATATGGCGCCGGGACGAAGCCTTGGCGAATTTGCCGAAAAAATTGCGCCGCCTTTAATTCAAAGCCTCCTTGGCGAGCGATTTGCTTCGAGCGGCGCCAAGGTCGAAGGGCCGGGTCGGCGGCAACGGCACAGCGGCCTGCGACGAGCGGACCGAATTCACCGGCGCCGCGTCGGCCTCCCCCTCGCGGGGTTCGTCGCCAACGCTCTTGACCAATGCGGTCATGTCGTCCTGGCCGTATCGGCGCGGCGCATCGGCATAAGCCGAGAGCTGACGGCTCTCGCCCTCCGTCTCCTGGAGGTCGCGGCCCGAGGGCGCATTATAGGCTGTCCGAACAGGCGCTCCGAGCGCGGCGACCATGACGGGGCTCTGCAGCCCTTCGAGCGTCGCCAGCTCCCCGTCGGTGCGCAGCGAAGCCAGCAGTTTAGCGTTGTCGGAGCCCGAAAGCTCGGCGCGGCCTATCCACTCGACCTTGACGTGCGCCGTGCCGCTGCTGCGAAAATCCAGCGCCTCGGCGACGCGTTCCGACACATCCATCACTCTGCCCCCGTGATAAGGGCCGCGATCATTGACGCGCACGATAATGGAATGCGCATTGCGCAGATTGGTGACGCGCGCGTAGCTCGGCAAAGGCATGGTCGGGTGCGCGGCGCTGAGCGACCTGCGGTCGAAAACTTCGCCATTGGCCGTCTTGCGGCCATGGAAATCCGAGCCGTACCATGAGGCCGCGCCAACGACGGCATAGGGCTTTTCGCTCGGAACATAGGTCTTGCCGGCGATCTGATAGGGCTTCCCCACCTGGTAGCGACCGCCCCCTTGCGGGACGTCCTCGCCTTCGGCGACCACGCGGGGGCTCGGGCGAACGCCATAACGCGGATCTATGCCGCCGCCCTCTCCACGGTTGGCGTAACGCTGCGAGACGGGCTGGCTGGCGCAGCCGGCCAGGGCGGCCAGAGCCAACAAAAGGCAAGAGTTCCGCAAAAGGCGCCAGTCCCGCGCCGGCGCATGTGGCGCCCCGCAGGAGCACGAAGGAGCGCTGAAATTCATGAACGCAGGCACACGCATTTTAGCGCCAACTGATTGCATCGCACGGTCCTTGCCAATGGGGCCCACGTGAAGGCGTCGCCCAAGCCGGGTCGGACGCGCTCTCGTTTCCCTCGCCCGCGCACATTGACGCAGACTCTCTCAATTTCATTACGCCCACGTTAACGCTATCGACGGACCGCCTAACGATGCAGCGGCCAAGCCTTGGCGGCTAAATGCCCTCGCAATTACGACAAAAATGCGACCTGGCTCTTGGCTCCCGGCTCTGTCGCCCCGCCGGGATCAGCTTCTAGCCTCTGCCGGGATCGGGCTAAGAATGAGGCGCAATTTTGGCTTCAGCGTGTCGCCGCTTTCAAAAGGGTTGCGGAAGACCGGGATTTTCTGACCTGCGCGAGAGCCCTTTAAACGCCCTCTCAGCCTTGGGCCGGCGCCAGGTCGACGATTTGCGCGTCGAGCTTCTCGACCCCGCGGAAGGCGCCCAGCGACAGCCGCGCCGCGACATGAAAGCTCGCGCCCCGTCCGCGCAACAGCGCCTCGCCGAGCGGCGACTCCAGCGCGCGAAAACAGATCGCGTCGATCTCCGCTCCGTCTCCGGCGCGCAATCGCGCCCGCACATGACTCGCGCCGACTATCGAGGTATAGCTGATCTTATGGGTTGGTAGAGCAAATATAGGCTCGCTATTTTCCTGCCCGAAAGGACCAGCCAATCCAACCCCTCGGACAAACTCCGCCGAGGCTCCTCGCGCCGTGAGCGCAGCGTCGATGCGCAATATGTCGTCCTGGCGCCCGGCCTCGACTTCGCGCTCCAGCGTCGAATTCATAAAGTCCCGAAACGCTTCCAGCCGGTCGCGGGACAGCGTCACGCCGGCGGCCATTGCATGCCCGCCGCCCTTGACCACGACGCCCGCTTCAAGCGCTCGACGCACCGCGCCGCCGAGATCGACACCACTTAAACTTCTACCTGAACCTATTCCAAATTGGTCTTTAAAAGCAATAGCAAAAGCTGGCATCCTAAACTTATCCTTTAACCTTGAAGCGATCAAGCCAACCACGCCTGGGTGCCAGTCCTCGCTGCCCACAACGAGGCAACAGAGATTGTTGGATCGGCGCAGCTCCTGCTCCGCCGCAGCCTCCGCAAGCTCAAGCGTGAGCTTTTCGAGCGCTTGTCTTTCGCTGTTAAGGCGATCCAACTCCCTGGCGATGCGCGTCGCCTCGATCGGATCGTCCAGCATGAGCAGGCGCGCGCCAAGCCCCGCATCGCCAATCCGTCCGCCTGCGTTTATCCTAGGACCGAGAACGAAGCCGAGGTGATAGGGCCGCGGAGGGCCATCCATTCGGGCGGAGTCTATCAGCGCCGAAAGCCCCACCCGCCCGCGCTGGCGCATGACGGCCAGCCCTTTGACCACAAAAGCGCGATTGAGCCCGGTGAGCGCGGCCACGTCGGCGACCGTCGCCAAAGCGACGAGATCAAGGCCGGCGAGAAGATCGGGCGCGGGGCGCGCAGTGGTCCAATGTCCGCGCTCCCGCAACTCGCGGTTCAGCGCCGCCAGGGTCAAAAAGACCACGCCCGCCGCGCAGAGCCGCCCTTGCCCGGAAACATCGTCCTGACGGTTCGGATTGACGATAATCGCCGGCGGCAAGATTTCCGGAGCCTGGTGATGGTCGAGCACGATGGTTTCGATCCCCAGCGCGCGGGCCTCCTCCAGCGCCTCAATGCTGGTCGTGCCGCAGTCTACGGTCGCGAGCACCCGCGTTCCCCGTGCGGAAAGTTCGCGGATGGCCGCGATATTGGGGCCGTAGCCCTCCAGAATCCGGTCCGGAATATGGATGAAGGGAGGCGGGGCGCCCGCCTCCGTCAGAAATTGCGCCAGCAAGGCCGCCGAGCAGGCGCCATCGACATCGTAATCCCCGAAAATGGCGATCTGTTCGCCGGCTTCGATCGCCCTCGCGAAGCGGGCCACGGCGCGGTCCATGTCGCGCAGCGCCAGCGGATCCGGCATGAGCTCGCGCAAAGTCGGATTGAGGTAAGCGCGCGCGTTCGACGCCTCCACGCCCCTGCCCGCCAGCACGCGCGCCAGAACATCGTCGAGGCCATGCGCCTGCGCGATCGCCATCGCCTGGGCTTCGCCAGCGCGGTCGAGGCGCGCCTGCCAACGGCGACCAAGCAAAGAGCATTCGACGCCCAAAAAGGCGCCGTTCCGCGGATGGGACATGAGGCGGCTCGCCGGGAATTGGAACGAAATCGGAGGCGCAAAACTACGCCCCGACGTTCGCTTGCGGGTCAGCCCTACGCTTCGTCGCGCAGATGCGCAACCCGCAGCGGCACGGGCGGATGTGAATAGTAGAACAGCGCATAAAGCCGGTCGGGCGTCAGCGTCGCCAGATTATCGCGCGTGAGGCGCGTTAGGGCCGAGATGATCGGCTCCTTGCCGACCATCTCCTTGGCGAAGTCGTCGGCCTCGAATTCGGCGCGGCGGGACCGCCAGGACAACAGCGGCGACAATATGAGCAGCGCCGGCTCCTTGGCGAGCAGCGCCACAATCAGCGCGAGGCCCGGGTCGTAGGGCAGCGAAAAGACGGCGCACAGCCCTTGCGGCCCCAGCGCCCAGTGCAGCACGGCGAAGGCGACGAAGGCCAGCGCCGCCGCCAGCGCCAGCATCTGGCGGATATGGCCGAATTTGAAATGCCCGAGTTCATGGGCGAGAATCGATTCGATCTCCTCCGGCGTGTGTTTGGCGAGCAGCGTGTCGAATAAAACGATGCGCTTGGCCTTGCCGAAGCCGGTGAAATAGGCGTTGCCGCGCGCCGAACGCGTCGAAGCGTCCATCACATAGAGCCCGCGCGATTCGAAGCCGCATTTTTGCAGAAGAGCCTCCAGCCGCCGCCGCAAATCATCTTGCGGCAGCGGGGCGAATTTGTTGAACAGCGGGGCGATGAAGGCCGGATAGGCCGCCATCATCGCGACGATGAAGGCCAGGAACCCCACGAAGGCGTAAAGCCACCAATAGTCCGGGGCCGCGCGCAGCAGCGCGAACATCGCATAAAGCAGCGGCGCGCCGATGGCGAGTTGCAGCAACCCGGCTTTCAGCCAGTCGCCGACAAAGCCGGCGAGGCTTTGGCGGTTGAAACCAAAGCGCGCCTCCAGCCAAAAAGTGTCGGCGAGCGAAAGAGGCAAGGTCAGCACTTCCGCAAGCGCGACGAAAGCCACGACGATGGCCACGCTTCGGGTCAGGCCGGGGGCCGTCGCCGCTGCGACCAATTTGTAAAACGGCGCCAGCCCGAAAAACAGCCAAACCAGCGAAAGAATCCCGTCGTAGGCCGTCTCGAAAATCGAAAATCGCGTCTTCGCCATGGTGTAGTCGGCGGCGCGGCGGTGCTCTTCGAGCGTCACCTCCCTGGCGAAGTCTGGCGGAGCGGTGTCGCGGTTGCGCGCGACGAAGGCCAGTTGGCGCTGGCGCAGATAAACGCCGAGCCCCACCGACAAAACAATGGCGGCGCAGATGATTTTGGCCAGAGGCGTCATCAATTATTCCAAAACGCACGGAGCGAGGCGGACCCGCGCTCTGGAGTCGGGGCGGGATTCGCTACTGAGAGAATATAAGCGCGCGGCGGCCCATTGCGAGATCAATTTGCGCGGACCGTGGCGACCCGGGCCGCTCATCCACGCCTCAACAGCAGGTCGCGCGCCATATTGAGCGCGGCGGCGCGGGCGACCGAGCCGCCGTGATCGGGATGGGCGCGCTTCATTTTCGTGCGATAGGCGCGCTCGATCTCGGCCCTGCTAGCTCCGAGCCGCACGCCCAGCGTGGCGCAGGCCTGCGCCCGCGGATTGGCGACCGCGGCGGCGAGATCGGACGGAGCGCGACTGCCGAAACGCCGCGTCTCGCCGTCCTCGACGCCGCTCTCGGCGCCGTAGACGCCGCCCGACGCGCCCGCTCTCCCCGGCGCGGTTTTGAAAGGCGTGTAATCGGATGACGGAGCTACGTGGGAAAACCGGCCATCGTCCGAGATCAGCCCGAACTCCCATAGCGCCTCGCGCAGACGATGCGCGACATCGTGCGCGCAAAGCGCCAGAAAGCCTCCTGTGGCGGCGGCGGCCAAGGCGCGCGCGGCGAGACAGGCCACTGGCGGCAGGATGCGCAAATAACTCCGGCCGCTATGCGCGTCCTCCGTTTCGACCCAGAAGCTCGCCAGATAATCGAGCCGCTGCGGCGTGAGGCCGGGCGCGAGGGCCGGCGCAAAAAACGCCAGGGCGACGCCGGCGATCCAGAAAAACTGCGACCAGCCGCACGAACGCGCATTTTTGGCGCCGCGCCAGAAAAAATAGGCGCATAGCGGGAGAATCATCGCGAAGGCGATTTGCGTCTGAAGCTCGACGGCGTGCTGAAGCTCGAATCGACGCCCGTCCGCCGCAGCCTGCGCGAGGGCGTATTCGCCTTTTCTCACCCAGAGCCACATCTGTTCGGAATTGACGCGCATCGGCGCGAGTTCGGCGGGCGCCTTCACTCGCAGAAAAGCCAGGGGCGCCAAGGTTCCCGCCAAGACGGCGGCGCAACCCGCCGTCAGCGACGCGGCGACGCCGCGCGTTCTCGAGCCGCCAGGCGCCGCCAAGCCTATTTCGAAAGGGTCGAAAGAAATTACGCCGCTCCGTTCGTTCTCAGGCTGCGCACACCGTGCGCCCACGGTTCATCAGAGCGAAAGGCGCGCCGCTAAGCAGAATGTCGATCTCTTCCAGGCTCTGGAGCCGACCATTAATCGACAGGCGCGGCAGGGCATGCAGGTGATCGCGATGCGCGGCGAAGATCATTCCGGGCCGCGTGGTCACGGCGCTGGCGAAGCCGAGGTCGCGCGCAAGATCGAACTCGCGCTTGCCCGCCGAAGCAGCGTCGCCGACCGGATAACAGAAGTGACGCGCATCGACGCCAAGCTCGCGGGCGATCGCCGCTCGGCTGTCGGCCATTTCCCGCGCGGCGGCGCCGGCGTTAAGCTTGGCGAGACGCGCATGGGTCACCGAATGCGCGCCGATGCTGGCGAGCTCGTGAGCCGCCAGTTGCGCGAGGCCCCGCCAATCGAGACACAGGCTCGTCGTCAGCTGGCGCGGCTCGACTTGGGCCTTCGCACACAGCGACAGCGTCACGCGCAATAGCTCCTCCTCGGAGCCGTCGCGGAGCAGCCAATAGAGATCCGTAAAAGCCTGCGTTTTTTCTTCGGCGCTGGCGCAAGGCGCCTCGAAGCGGCGTCCCTGCGCCACGATATCGAGGCGATCAAGGCGGCGGATCGCTTCCTCCAACTCCATCCACCACATCCGCGCCGAGCCGTCGGCGAAGCCCGAGGTCACATAGGCCGTAAAGGGCGCGCTATGGCGCTCCAGCACTGGCAAAACATGCTCATTGAGGTCGCGGTAGCCGTCGTCGAAAGTCAGCACGACAAAGGGCGCGCGCTCGTCGCTGCGCCGTTGCAATTCGGCCAGAGCACCGTCCATGGACAGGATGCGGAAGCCCCGCTGGCGCAAATGTTTGAGCAAGGCCTCGAAAAACTCGACCGAAATCTCCAACCCGCGATTGGGCTCGAAGCTCTGTTGGAGGCGATGATGCACGCGGTGAAACATCAAAATCGCGCCGAGGCCGCGGGTGTAGGGCGCGGCCAGTCGATGAGCGCCGCTTGCGCGAAACAAGCCCATGCCGGCGTCTATCGCCAATTCCCGCCAGGTCGACATGTCCGTTCCCTTGACATTGGTTGGGCTAATTTAAACGTGTCCAGTTCTCGTTGACCTTTTGTTGCTATCTGATGGACAGGCGCGAAGCCTGAACGATTTGTGAGCAGTATGGTTACGAAGTTGGAAACGCCGACCGAACGCGAAGAACCATCCTTCGTGGTGTTCGACCGTCTGACCGACGCGCGCGAGGACTGGATCGTCCTTCTCGGCGCCGCCGCCGCCAGCCCCTACCAAAATTTCGACTATGTCGCCGCTTGGTTCGGGACGATCGGACAAGCGCGCGGGCTGGAGCCGATGATCGTCGTCGCGCGCGATCCAAAGGGCCTCCCGCTCGCCCTATTTCCCTTAGCGACGCATGACGCCGGCGGGTTGCGCGTCGCGGAGTTTTCGTGCGGACGCGAAAGCAATCTAAACCTCGGACTTTTCCGTCCCGGCGTTGCGCTCGACGCTCGTCGCCTGTTGCTGTCGGCGGCGCGCAGCCGCACAAATCCGCCCGATTTCTTCTATCTGCGCAACCAGCCGCGCCGGTTCGGCGCCTTCGAAAACCCGCTCGCCGGCGGCGACGCGAGACCCAGCCCCAGTTTCGCATATGGCGCCGCCCTGCCCGCCGACATCGCGGCTCTCGACGCAAAACTCTCGAAAGCCTCGCGCAAAAAGCTGTGCAAAAAGCAGAAGCGGCTGATGGAGCTTGGCGCGCTCGCCTTCGAGCATTGCGCGAGCGGGGCGGCGGCGCGCGAGATCGTCGCGGCGCTGATTGCGCAAAAGTCGACGCGGCTCGCCAGCATCGGCGTCGACGACCTGTTCGCAGCGCCGGAGATGCGCGCGTTCATCGCGCGCGCTTGTGACGCCGGCGCGCTGGAAGCCCATGCGCTTCGTCTTTCGGGACGCATTATCGCGACCTATATCGGCCTTGCCCGAAACGGACGCTTTTCGGGACTCGCCAATTCCTTCGATATGGATGAGGAAATCGCCCGCGGCTCGCCCGGCGATATATTGCTGCACGCGCTGCTCGGCGATCTTGTCGCGCGCCGCTTCGCCTATTTCGATCTCGGCGTCGGCGAGGCGCGCTATAAGGACGCCGTTTGCGACGAAACCATCGAACTCTATGATCTGGTCATGCCGGTGACCGGCCGGGGCGCGCTCGCCGCGCCGTTGTTGCGAAGCTTCCTTAACGCCAAGAGACTCGTCAAACAGACGCCCTGGCTGTTGCGGCTGCTGGAGCGCGCGCGGCTCTCCGGTCTGTTCCGACGGCCCTGAACGGAAGACCTGTCCGACGCGCTCGCGCGGACTTACGCCGCGGCAAGATCCTCGCTCGCGTCTTCGATCAGCGACACATCCGCGTGATTACGCGAGAGCGTATCGAAGAGTTCCTGCGCCGTCGGGTCCGCGTCGCGCAACAAGATCGTGTCGCACATTGGGCCAAGACGCAGCGTAGCGGCGATGGCGGTCGTCGTGAAGATGACGAAATCATAAGTTTGCGTCAGCGCCTCGACGGCCATCGCGATCTCCTGTTGTGGCGCGCCGTTGTCTGCGCCGGCGGGAATAATATGCAGACGCGATCCCGCGTCGCGGTGAATGACGTCGCTAAATTCCGCCACGCCGGCGAGAAGGTCGCCCCATCCCTTCGGAGTCTCGCCCTTTGCGTTATTCTCGGCGCCGCCCGCCAGCAGCCCATCGTAAGCCGTGTCGCCGGCCTCCGCCGCGACGAGAACGGCGCTTCCGCGACGCGCCAGAGCGCGCGCCACCGCAAGGGCGGTCGCCGACGCGAGTGGACTAGCGTCGCCCCGAGCAATCAGCACTCTCACGCAAGGCGAAGAGAAACGCCCCGTGTCGATTTTCGCGACGATCTCCGCTTTGCCGGCGATGGCCCTATCCCCGCCGTGCGGCGCCGCCATCGGCGCGGACCGCGAAATCGGTTCGGGCCAAGGGGTCGGCGCCTGCACGGTCGCTCCCGCGGCCTCGGCTAAAGGCCGGAGCGCCGGGGATGCGATGCGCGGGCGGCCGGAAAGCAATTCGCCGGCCAATATGGCGCCGATCGACAGGATCAACGCCGACAAACCCGCGAATGCGACGATCGGGATTTTCTTGGGGAAGGAGGGGATCTGCGGCGCCAGCGCCCGTTGAAATATACGCGCGTCGGCGGGCGTCGCCTGCGAATTCTCGCGCGCCAAAGCCTCTTGATACTTGGCCGTGGCGCCTTCCAGCTGTTCCTTGTAAAGACGCGCCGTCCGCTCCAACTCGCGCAACTGCACGTCGTCGGCGTCGGCGGCGCCGACCACAGTCTTTTGCTCCTCCAGCGCCTGCGTCAGATTCTCGACCCTCGCGCCGGCGATATTGGCGTCGTTCTCCAGCGTGCGGACAATGCGCTCGGCGGCCGCGCGTCCTTGCGCGTCGAGATCCTGGAGTTGCGCCTGCAACTCCTTGATGCGCGGATGACCCGGCAGCAGCGTGCGCAACTCCAGCGCAAGCTGGGCCCGCAGCGTCACGCGCTGCTCCAGCAGTCGACGAATCACCTCATTATTAGCGACATCAGGAATATCGCCGATGCGGTTCTGCCGCAGCATGTCGCGCAGCAGCCTGGCTTTCGCCTGGGAGTCCGCCTTCGCGCTGCGCGAGAGCGACAGCTGCGTATTGAGATCGCTCAAATGTTGCGCGTTAATCGTCGTGTTGTTCGCGCCGACCAGCAGCCCAGACTTCACCCGAAACTGCTCGGCCTGCGCGTCCGCTTCGGCGACGCGGCCGCGCAATTGGGCGACCAGCGCGGCCAATGAGTTCGCGGCGCCGCGCGCTTGCTCGCGTTTGGCGTCCTGCTGAAATTCGAGATAGGCGTCGGCGACCGCATTGGCGCCTTTGGCAGCGAGATCGGGGTTGCGCGAGGTGAACTCTATCGAGAGAACGCGCGTCTTGGTCGGCGACAAAACGTTGAGCTTATCCGCGAAGGATTCGAGAATGCGATCCTCTGGCGTCGTCTGCGTCGGGTCGCGCGCCAATCCCAGCATGACCAGCACGCGCGTCGCGGCGCCCATGCCGTGCGCCAGCGGATCGAATTCTTCGTCGCCCTGCAATCCAAGAGTCTTGATAACGCGCCGCGCGAGATCGCGCGAGGTCAGCAATTGAATCTGACTTTGCACGGCTTCGGGGTCGGGCAGGATTTCGGCGACGCGGTCGGTCTTGTCGGCGCGCGGAATGAAACTCTCCTGGTTTTCCAGCAGGACGCGCGCCTCTGCGCCGTAGCGCGGCTTGACGACATTCACAAAGATCAGCGAAGCGGCCAGCATTGCGACAGTGGGTCCGACCACCCACCACCGCTTGGCGGAGATGGCCCGCGCAATGCGCGAGAGATCTATCTCTCCCGTCACGCTGCTTTCGTCGCCATTCCCCTCGCCCGCCCGCATTGTTGCAACTCCGTTCACCCGCGACGGAAATTAGCTGCTTATGGTTGCCGTCAAGTTAATCAGCGCGACAAGGGGTCCAGGTTAAGGTTTCAGTGAGCCTTTATTAACCACGAGCGCCTAAAAATCTCAGCAAGGCCATCGCCGCGTAAGCGATTTGTAAAGAGGTATGGATCCGAAATGACCAAACGCTCGGCTCTGCCGCTCAGCATCTTCCTGGCCGGATTTCTCGCAGGCTGCGCGGCGCCGGGAGACTATCGACCCGAGCTTTTGGCGGCTCCGCCCCTGAACCGCTACACGCTGGCCGCCGGCGACCGCCTTCGCGTCATCGTGTTCGGGCAGGACTCTTTGTCGAACTCTTACGCCGTTGACGGCTCGGGCCGCATTTCCATGCCGCTCATCGGCACAGTGCCGGTCTATGGCCGCGATCCCGTCGCCGTGGAGCACGAGATCGCCGAACGGCTGCGCGCCGGCTTCGTACGCGAACCACGCGTCTCCGTCGAAGTCGAAGCCTTCAGGCCGTTCTTTGTGCTTGGCGAAGTCACGTCGGCCGGACAATTCCCTTATGTCGAAGGGATGACCGTGCGCACGGCCGTCGCCATCGCCGGCGGCTTCGGTCCACGCGGCTATCAGGGCGGAGTGGACCTTACGCGGGTGATCAACGGCGAGGCCATAACGGGCCGTGTGCCCTTGGACACATTGGTGCGTCCCGGCGACACGATAATGGTGCGGGAACGCATTTTCTGACGCGGTGTCGCGAAAGTCGCCGCGGTCGCGCTTTGCGCCTCTCGGGGTCGCTTCGTTTGGATAGGAGCTGCGTATTATGTGCGCTTCCGCCGTCGGCGCCGAGCAGCCGAGCGATAAGGACCGTGATCCGGCGCGCGTGTCGCCGGCCGATGAAAGCGCGCCGTCGCCTCTTCTCGCCGAAGTCGCCTGCAACGCCACGCCCAATGAGGCCTATTCGCCGATTGTTCTCGCCGGACTCGTGCGTCTGATCGAATTTCTTTTGCTCGCCGGGGTCGGCTTCGCCGTGCATGAGCTGCACGTGGCGCCGATCTGGGGCCACGACGTCGCATATGTCGTTGTTATCCCGGCTATGGCGCTACTCGCGGTGTTCGTCCTGCAAGCGCTGGGACTCCACCATGTGTCGGCGTTGCGCGCGCCCGCGCTGCATGGGCTGAAAATTTTGGGCGGCTGGAGTCTTGTCTTTGTCGGCGCGCTGGCGCTGCAGTTCTTCCTGAAGCTCGACGGCCAATTCTCGCGCGTTTGGCTCGCCGGCTGGTATTTTTTCGGCCTCGCCGCGCTGATGGCGGAGCGCTTCGCGCTTGCCGCCGTCGTGCGCGGGCTAACGCGGCAAGGCAAGCTGGACCGCCGCACGGCGATCGTCGGCGGCGGCCCGGCCGCCGAGCCAGTGTTGCGCGCGCTCGCCGCGCAGGACGACGGCGATTTGCGCATCCTCGGCGTTTTCGACGACCGCTCCGACGCGCGTTCGCCCGATGTCGTCGCGGGCTTTCCGAGACTGGGAAGCGTCGACGAACTGGTCGAATTCGCCCGGCACGCGCGGCTTGATCTCGTGATCTTCACCCTGCCGATTTCGGCGGAAGAGCGCCTGCTGCAAATGTTGCGCAAGCTCTGGGTGCTGCCCGTCGACATCAGGCTCGCCGCGCATTCCAACAAGCTGCGCTTCCGGCCCCGCTCCTATTCCTATATCGGCGCCGTGCCGGTGATCGACATTTTCGACAAGCCGATCGCCGGTTGGGATGTGTTCGTGAAGGCCGCCTTCGACAAGATCGTTGGCGCCTTGTGCCTGATCGCGCTGTCGCCGGTGATGCTCGCCGTCGCCATCGCGGTCCGGCTCGACTCGCCAGGGCCGGCGCTGTTCAAGCAGTTGCGCTACGGCTTCAACAACGAGAAGATCGAGGTCTATAAGTTCCGCTCCATGTATGTCGACCAGCTCGACGCGTCGGCGAAGCGGCTCGTCACCAGGGACGATCCGCGCGTGACCCGCGTCGGGCGCTTCATCCGCAGAACCTCGCTCGACGAATTGCCGCAATTGTTCAATGTGGTGTTCAAGGGCAATCTGTCTCTGGTGGGGCCGCGCCCGCACGCAATGCACGCGCGCGCCGCCGATCACCTTTACGACGATGTCGTCGACGGCTATTTCGCGCGGCACCGCGTCAAGCCGGGAATAACCGGCTGGGCGCAGGTGAACGGCTGGCGCGGCGAAACCGACACGCCGGAGAAGATTCAAAAGCGCGTTGAATATGATCTGGACTATATCGAGAACTGGTCGCTGCTACGCGACATCTATATTTTGGCGCTGACGCCCTTCGCCTTGGCGCGGGGAAACAACGCTTATTGATCGGCGCGCCTTTATTCGGTGAGCGAGGCGCGCGCCTCGCAACCATCACGGAGAGCAAAATGCGCCGCGAAAATTCGCTGATCCTGCTAATCGCCGCCCTGCATGGCGCGGCCGGCGTCGCCCTGGCGGCCGCCGCGGCCCATATCGACGGCGGCGCCAATTTGGCGACCGCGAGCCATTTTTTGATGGTGCATGCCTGCGCGGGGCTGGCGCTGGCCTCCCTGGCCGCCGCTCTCCCGAAGCCTCAGCCGGGCTTGATATACGCGACCTTCGCGCTTCAAGCCGGCGTCACGCTGTTTTCCTCCGACCTCGCGTTGCGCGTCCTGGGCTCCGGCAGGCTGTTTCCCTACGCCGCGCCAATCGGCGGATCGGCAACGATTTTGAGCTGGGGCGCCATCGCGGTCTGGGCTCTGGCCAGTTTCGCCAAGGCGGGTCGCGACCAAGGCGTTTAACGCGGACTCCCAACGCCTGCCGCGCAGCAAGCGCCCGATTCACCGCAAAAAAGGGCGCCTGTGCATGCGCCCCTGCGCGGCGGCGGCGCGTTTACTACCCGGAGTTGGATCGGCCTTGGCGCTGCACGCAAGAGAAATAGCCCGATAAAGCTAGACAAACCGGCGCTTCCGCCGCACGATACGCTATGCCTAGTCTGGATCAACCCGGCGTGAAGAGCCTATCCTGTGGCGGTGCGACAGAGGCGAACAGCCTCGTCAGCCCTCTGCAGGGGCTCCGCATTTTGATCGTCGAGGACAATCCCTACATCGCCATCGCGCTCGAGGAAATGCTTCATGAACAAGGCCTTCTAATCGCCGGCGTGGCCAGCACGATCGAACGCGCGTTGCTCCTCGCGACCGGTGAAGCGCTCGACCTGGCGCTGCTCGACGTGAACATTGGCGACCGAAAGATCGACCCGGTGGCCGAGGCGTTGACCCGGCGCGGAACGCCTTTCATATTCACCACGGGTTGCGGCCGCGCGGGTTTGCCGGAAGCGTTTGTTAATAGCCCAGTTGTGGAAAAGCCCTTTTACATTGAGGAAATACTGCAAACCTTGCGAAGCGCCTTGGCGTCGGCCCACGGCGGCCGAAGCACCTGATTCTCTTGGTATTAGCTGCGACTTCCAGCCATCGCCATAATCGTGACCGAATGACGCCTTGCGAACGTCACGCCGCTGCTCTAGTCAGGTTAATTAACGTCGCGTTCGATTAAGGTGAGTTAATGCCGATGGCAACCACGTCACGATTTCATCGTTACGTTTCCGCTCTCACGGATCCTCGTCTGCGTCCACACGCCCGCGGCGCCGTCATGACAGGGGCGGCAATCGTCCTTGTCCTTGGAGGACTGCTCGCCTTCGACATGCCCGAAAGCCTGGCCGAAGGCGGTTTGTTCGAGGAGTTGTTCGGCAGCGGGCACCGTCAGCGCGCCGTTCGCCTGATGTACTACGCCCCGGAAGGCTATGGCTGGCGCGCCAGCCGGCGCCACAACGCCCGGCATTTTGCGCATCGCCTCAAACATTCGCGCCACACGCATCGCCAACTTCCAGCCGGCGCCTATCAGCTGACGGCGCAGCCCGCCGCTGCTCCGACGACCCTGGCACAGCGCTCGGTCTGCGTGCGCACCTGCGACGGCTATTTCTTTCCCGTCGCCGCTCTGAACCACAATTCGGAGATCGCATCGCACCAGGTGACGTGCAACACGCTGTGCCCGGAAGCGGAAACCAAGCTTTACGTGATGCCGGCCGGCTCGGAAAACATCGACGAGGCGACCGAGGCGCGGGGCGGCGAACTCTATTCCCTATTGGTCGCCAGAATCAAAGCTTCGGAGATCGATGCTTCGGAAGCCAAGCCGGCCTCTTGCAGCTGTCACGCCGCCGCCGGCAATCCGGTCGACTCCAGCGCCGTTCTCAACGACCCGACGCTTAGGGCCGGGGACAGCGTGGTGACCGCGCAAGGGGTGCGCGTGTTCAAAGGCGGCGCCTATCCGTTCAAGAGCAGCGATTTCATGTCACTCGCCGAAACCCGCAATCTGCCGATCGAAAAACGGGGCGCGCTCGCGGCGATCGACCGGGTGGTGAAGACGCCGCATGGCAGGGTTGCGCTGACAAACGACCACCGTCGCGACCAGCACGGCCATCAACGCCAACAACGCTCCGATCACGGATTGGACTTCGCGCCCGCCAATTGATCGGCGCGAAGCGCATACTGACGGCGGGCGCCTTGTTATCGCCGTCCTTGGGCGCGAAGTTGTGCGAAAGAGCCCAGCGAATGCGGCTGTCAGCGCCCACGAACCGCGAAGGTTGATTGCGCCTTCTATGAAATCCTTATGACCTGCCCTCCAGGCCCTCCCGCTGAACAGCGCCGTCCTGACGCTTCGGCGCCGCCGCGGCGCATTTTCCTCAATCGGCGGCGCCTGCGCGCCGGCATGATCGGCGCGCTTTGCCTCGCCCTTATAGCAGCGGCCGCCGTCGGCTTCGCGCCCTGGACTTTCTCCAAAACGGCGCTGATCGAAGTGATCGCCAGCCAGATCTACGCCTCCTCAGGGCTGTATGTCGCGGTCAAAGGACGCGCCGCCTTCTCGGTCCTGCCGCGCCCCCGCATTGTCGTCGAGGGCGTCGCTTTGGCCGACCCGGCGGCGTTCTTGAAGGTGGAGGCCGAACGGCTCTCCGGCGAAGTGCGTTTGCCGCCCTTGCTCGCGGGACGGTTGGAGCTTGGCCAGGTGACCCTCACGCGGGCGCTGGTCACAATAGATTTGGCGAAAGCGCCCGGTCTGGGGCCGCGCGCGACTCAACTGGCGCCGGCGCGATTGAGAAGCGTTTCCGTGGTGGACGCAAGCGTCAGGCTGAGCAACTCCGAGGGCGTCACCAGTCTAGAAAACCTCGGGGCGACGCTGGAATGGAGCGGCCCCGCTGCGCCCGCGACGCTCTATGGCTCTTTCGACTGGCGCGGCGAGCGCATGCAAGGCTTGCTTTGGGTCGCCCGGCCAGGGGCGCTCCCGCATGGCGATCCAACTCCCTTGACCTTCAGACTTGACGGCTCGCCATTGACGATAGAGGCCGAGGGCATGGCGCAGAGCGACGTCAAGGCGCGTTTCGTCGGTCGCTTGACCGCCTCCGCGCCGTCGCTGCGCCAAGCCTTCGCGATGTTCAATCTGTCGCCACCCCTCCCCGGTCCCTTCGATGCGTTCAGATTGGCGGCGACCGCGAGTCTGGAGCCCGACGCGATGCAGCTGTCGCAGCTGCGTTTTTCGGCCGACGAAAACGACTTCGAGGGCGCGGCCGAATTACGCCGCAAGGACGGACGGTTGACTTTCCAGGCCAGGCTCTCCAGCGGCTATTTCTCGCTTAAACCAATGCTCGCCTATCTGCCGTCGCTCTCCAACGGCGACGGACAATGGAGCCGCGAGACTTTCGACCTGCCGGATTTCTCCGGCGCCGATGTCGATCTGCGACTTTCGGCGGCCCATGCGCGGCTGGCGCGGCTTTCGCTCGAGGACGCGGAATTGAGCTTGGGCCTGCGCGCCGGGCGGCTGGAGCTCTCCGTTGAGCAGGCCAAAGCCTATAAGGGCTCCCTCAAGGCTCATGCGACCTTCGCCCAGGGCGCCCAAGACACTCTCGACACGCATGCGAGCGCGCAAACCATTGGCGTCGACGCCGGCGCCCTTCTCTGGGACGCCAGCGCGCGCGAAGACATCGGCGGTTCGCTCGATGCTAATCTGACCCTGAACGCCCATGGCGACAGTATGGCGGCGCTGACGCGCGATCTCGATGGGCGGGCGAGTTTTTCGCTGGTCCAGGGCGCCATCGCCGGCATCGATTTCGAGCGGGCGCTGAGTCGTCTCGACAAGCGGCCGCTCTCCAGCGCGATCGACGCTCGCTCGGGACGCTCCAGCGTGGACAAGGCCTCGGCGACGATCAAAATCGTCGATGGCGTGGCGAATGTCGAGGACGGCCAAGCCTTCGGGCCGGGCTTCGCCCTGGCCTTTGGGGGGTCGACCCGCCTGCTCGACCGCAGCCTGGCGCTGCGGGTGCAAGCTTTCGAGGCGGACGCAGATGGCGCCCCGCGCGAAAATGGCCAGGAGATCGGCTTCGATCTTGCCGGCTCCTGGGACGAGCCGAATTTCACGCCCGACGCCAAGGCGCTGATCCGCCGCTCCGGCGCGGCGGCGTCCCTGCTCCCGCTCCCGATCCCGGCCGCGCCGGAGGGTGGGGCGAAGGAGCGGTGACGGGGCGTTTTCGCTTTAAGCAAAGGCGTCAAAACAATAAACCTGACGTCGGGTCAGTTCGTATTTTGCACAATTACGCCAACACGAAATTCATGATTTCAATTGAGGTGGCTTAGACCGCCGTTAACTCTCGCAGATATCACCCCGCCGCAAGGTCAACTTGCGTCGCATTTGAACGAATTGGCCAAGGAAATAAAAAGCCTGCGCCTCTTAACTCGTATCATACATCGCAACCTCTCCTTGCGGGGCGCAGAATGTCATTCTCCAAAATGTCTCACCATAAAATGCGATCTGCGCTAAGTGGGCTTCAGCAGGCTTACTCGCGGCATGAGCAATGGTGCGAAGCGCTCAGCACGACGCTTATCTGTTCGCAGGCTCCCGACCCGAGCGATATCGCAGTCGACTCTCATCACAAGTGCCAATTTGGCCAGTGGCTCGATGGCGCGGGCTCCAAAATCTTCGCGACGCATCCGGCTTTCGCCAAAATCCAAGCTGCCCACAAACGCATGCACGACTGCGCGAGGCATGTCCTGCTGACCTCCATGAACCAGCAGTCGATTTCGGCTCAAGAATATCAGCGTTTCACGACGGCGATGAAGGAGATGCGGCGCGGGCTCGTGACGACAAAACGCGAACTCGAAGGCTCAATTTTCAATCTCGATCCATTGACCGGAGTGCCGAATCGCGCGGAAATGTTGATAAAGCTTCGCGAAGAGCAAGCATTAGTGAAGCGCAAAGCGCATTCGACATGCGTCGCCATGGTGGACCTGGATAATTTTAAGAGCATCAATGATACATACGGTCATGCTGTCGGGGACCAAGTCCTCGTCCGCTTCACACGTCATCTGAGGTCGCGAATACGGTCGCACGACATGATTTTCCGCTATGGCGGTGAGGAATTTCTCATTTGTGCGCCAAACACTGGGCTCGAACCCGGGCACGCGAAGGTCGAGCGGCTGCGCAAGGAGCTTGCCGAGATGGTGATCCACAGCGAAGACTGCTCCTCATTTTCGATCACCGCTTCATTCGGCCTCACGCTGATCGGCCCGGATGTTCCCGTCCAGCAATCAATCGAGCGCGCCGATGAAGCGCTCTATGCCGCTAAAGCGGCCGGCCGAAACCGGACCGTCATCTGGAGCCCGTCCTTGACTAGACGCCCCGTAATGGCGCTTGCCGCTTCGTCGGCGTCGATCGGGGCGTTATCAGTCAAGGCCTATGCGTCAAACGGCTAAACCCGTCGGACCAAAGCATTAGGCTGGACAAGAAGCAGGCGCCTGTCTCCGCCTTCCGGCGCGATCTCGCATAATTTCAACGCGGCCCGCCCCCGAGACCTAGGCCGCCCGCGCCGCCACGGCCTTAAGATAAAACCCCCGCGCCGGCGGCATTGGCGCGCCGCGCGGCGCGAAAACGTCGCGGTTCAGAAAATGTCCGGTGAGCCGAAAGGCCGCGTCGAGCTCGGCCTCGTCGGGCCGCATGGCGAAATCGCCGTCCTGCAGAAAGGCGGGATAGCGCAGCAGCCGCTCGCGCCAGGGCTCGCCAGCATTGCGCGAGACCGCCCGGCCGGATTTCGGCGAGACATAAGCGAGATCCTCGCGCGCGCCGGTCAGCGCGCAGGCGCCAAGATCAAGGCCAAAGCCCAGCGCGCCCAACATGGCGATTTCGAATCGCGCCAGCAGCGCCGGCGCATGATCCATGGAGCCCAGCCGATCGGCGATCAGCCGCGCCATCTCATAGAGTTCGGCGTGCGGATCGCGCTCCGGCAGCAGGCGCAGCAATGCGGAGAGAAAAGCCACGCCGTGCAGCGCATATCCGTGGTCGATCAGCCGCGCCGCGCGCGATTGCAGCGGCTCGACGACATAGGCCCCGAGCTGATGATCCAGCCGCGCCCGCCAATTGGCTTCGACCTGATTGCCCGGCTGAAGCACGGCGCGCAGCGCGCTTCCCTTGCCGCCGCGCACGAGACCGAGGTGACGCCCGTGCGCCCTGGTCATCAATTCGAGGATCACGGCGGCCTCGCCGTGCCGCCGCACGCCGATCACCAGACCTTCGTCCCGCCATTGCATGCGCGGTTCAAACCTCCGACAGGTTCATATCGGCCGAATATTCGGCGTCGTCCACGTCCTTGGTCAACGCCTGACCGCAGATCACCCTGCCCTTGGCGGAGTCGAAGGCGAGCGTCGGCGAACCATAGAGCTGCCAGCCCTTGCTGAGCGCCTGCGTGACGCGATGACAGAAGGATGCGTCGTCCGGCCCCGTCAGATAGCGATAGACCGTCAAACTCTTTTGCGGCTTTGAAGACATTGCCTCCTACCCCATCTCATTCCGTTGCCGCGACCGCACCCGCGAATCCGCGCACAGACGGTATATTTTACCCGCTTCTCGCTTATTCGTCCTTAGGAAACTCCAGCCGCATCTCGCGATAGCGCTCCGGATCGTCGGCCCAGTTTTCGCGAACCTTCACAAACAGAAAGAGATGCACTTTCTGCTCGGCCGCCTCGGCGATTTCCTTGCGCGCGGCCTGGCCGATCGCCTTGATGGTGCGGCCGCCCTCGCCGATGACGATCTTCTTTTGCCCCTCGCGCGCGACGAAAATCGTCTGCTCGATGCGCGCCGAGCCATCCTTCTGATTGGTCCAGGAAAAGGTCTCGACGGTCGATTGATAGGGGAGTTCGTCGTGCAGACGCTCGAATAGCTTTTCGCGGGTGATTTCGGAGGCGAGAATGCGCAGGGGCGCGTCGGATAATTGGTCCTCGGGATAAAGCCAGTGGGACGGCGGCATGAGCGCCCCGAAGCGCGCGCGAAGCTTGCCCACGCCGTCGCCGTTCAGCGCCGAAATCATGAAGGTCTCGTCGAATTTGGCCTTTTCGTTGAGCTGCGCGGTCAGCGCCAGCAGGCTGTCGCGCGCGACGAGGTCGATCTTGTTGAGCACCAGCAATTTGGGCGCGCGCGTTCGGCTGAGCTGCGGCAGAATGGCGAGCGTTTCCTCGTCGGCGCCCTTGCGCGCGTCGACAAGCAGCGCCGCCACGTCGGCGTCGCTGGCGCCCGCCAGCGCGCTCGCCACCATGGCGCGGTCGAGCCGGCGTTTGGGCGCGAAAATGCCGGGCGTGTCGACCAGAATGATCTGCGCGGCGCCCTCGATGACGATGCCGCGCACCAGCGCGCGCGTCGTTTGCGCCTTGCGCGAGACAATCGACACCTTGGCGCCCACCAACTGGTTGAGCAGCGTCGATTTGCCGGCGTTCGGCGCGCCAACCAGCGCGACGAAGCCGCAGCGCATGTCCTCTGTCTTTATGTCCCCGTCGCTCATGCGGCTCCGCCCCTATTCTGATCGATGCCCTCGCGCGTCAGAAAAGCCTGGGCGGCGGCCTGTTCGGCGGCGCGTTTGGAGGCGCCAGTCCCCTGCGCGGCGGGAAATCCTTCGACATCCACCGTCACGTCGAAATAGGGCGCGTGGTCGGGACCGCTACGCCCCGCCAGCCGATAGCTCGGCGCCGGCAGCCGGCGTCCCTGCGCCCATTCCTGCAGCGTCGTCTTGGCGTCCTGGAGATTGCGGCCGGGCGTGGTCATGCGATGCTGGAAGGCGGCGCGCACGACGCGCTCGGCCGCCTGCGCCCCGCCGTCAAGAAACACCGCGCCGATGATCGCCTCGCAAGCGTCGCCGAGAATGGCGTTTTTATTGCGCCCGCCGGACTGCGCCTCGCCCTCGCCCATTCGAATCAGAGGCCCTACGTCCCAGTCCCGCGCGACCTCCGCGCAGGTCTCCTTGCGCACCAGCGCGGCGAGACGGCGAGACAGCAGCCCTTCGCTCTCCTGACCAAAGGCGCCGATCAACATATGCGCGACGCCGAGGCCGAGCACACGGTCGCCGAGAAACTCCAGCCGCTCGTATGAATCCGTTCGCGCCGGCGCGGCGCTGACATGGGTCAGCGCACGCCTCAGCAAGTCCCTATCGGCGAAACGATGACCGATCCTCGCCTCTAACCCAGATAGATCGTCGTCCGCGCGTTGCGTCATCGGCCTTCGCGCCGTCAATGCGCCGATTTCAGCAACCGCTCCCAGCGCACCGTCCAGGGCCAGCGCCAAAACGCCAGCGGCGGCGCGTCGCCTTTTACAGAAAAGAAGATTCGCTCAGCGCGTCCGACGAGGTTGACATAAGGAACGAAGCCGACGCCTCCCATATCCGGCGAGATGCGCGAGTCGGTCGAATTATCACGATTGTCGCCCATCATGAAGAAATGTCCGGGCGGCACGACGAACAGGTCCGTGTTGTCGTTGATGCCGCGATCGCCCTCGATCTCGATGATCGTGTGCTCGACGCCGCCCGGCAATGTTTCCTTATAGGTCTGCACTTCCGTGTCGCGCCCGTCCCGCCCTTCGGTATGCGCCTTGCTGATCGGCTCGCGCGAAACCACGACATTGTTGATATACAGCCGCCCGTCGATCATCTGGATGCGGTCGCCGGGCAGGCCGATCACCCGCTTGATGTAATCGGTCTCGTTGTCGCGCGGCAGCTTGAACACGACGACGTCCCCCCGCTTGGGCTCCGCGCCCAGAATGCGGCCGGAGAACCAGTTGGGGCCAAAGGGAATCGAGTAATTGGAATAGCCGTAGGTGTATTTCGACACGAACACGTAATCGCCGATCAGCAAGGTCGGGATCATTGACCCCGAGGGAATGTTGAAGGGCTGGAACAGCAGCGTGCGAATGACGAGCGCAATGGCGAGCGCCTGGATGATCACCTTGATCGTCTCCAGCACTCCCCCGTCGTCGCTTCCTTTGGCGCTCGGGACGTTCCTGCTCAACTCGCCACACTCCTTAAAGTTGCGCGCTGCATTTTGCGCCTTCGTCCGGCTCGTCGACGAGCCAAGGCCTTCGCTCTAACACGGCGTCGCTTCGATGAGAACCATCGCCTGCGCGTAGGGCTCTTCGTCGGTCAGAGTGAGGTGAACCCGCGCAGTCATCCCCGGCGGGGTGATTTTCTGCAGCTGAGCCGCCGCGCCGCCGGTCAATTCCATCGTCGGCCGGCCAGACGACAAGTTGACGACGCTCATGTCGAGCCAGCCGACGCCGTGGCTGATCCCGACGCCAAGCGCCTTGGCGCAGGCCTCCTTGGCGGCGAAACGCTTGGCGTAGCAGGGGGCGCGCGCCGCCCTGGCGTCGCAATATTCTCGCTCCGCAGCGGTGAAGAGCCGCCGAGAGAAGCGCTCGCCATGGCGCTCCAACGCGTCCGCGACGCGTCTGATATCGCAAAGGTCGGCGCCAAAGCCGATAATCACGACGCGAGCGCGCCGGCGCGCCCCTCGTCCATGGCCTCGCGCATCAAGCGGATCGCCTCTTTAAGGCCGACGAACACCGCTTCGCCGACGAGAAAATGGCCGATGTTCAATTCGACGATCTGCGGCAAGGCCGCGACGCGGCGCGCCGTGTCGTAATCGAGCCCGTGTCCGGCATGGACTTCCAGCCCAAGCGTCGCGGCGAAGGCGGCGGCGTGTCTTACGCGCGAAAATTCGCGTTCCGCCAGAACCGTGTCGCCGACCTCGACCGCATGACACCAGGCGCCGGTGTGAAGTTCGACCACCGGCGCCTTGATCGCGCTGGCGGCGCGGATCGCCTCCTCGCTCGGCTCGACGAACAGCGAGACGCGAACGCCGGCCCGGCGCAGCTGGTCGGCATAGGGCGCGAGATAACCCTGTCCGCCGATGACATCGAGCCCGCCCTCGGTCGTGCGTTCGGTGCGCTTTTCCGGCACCAGACAGACCGCGTGCGGGGCGATCATGGTGGCTATATCGAGCATTTGCCCGGTCGCGGCCATCTCGAAATTGAGCGGCCTGGCGATTGCCGCCTTCAGCCGCGCCATGTCGGCGTCCAGGATATGGCGGCGGTCTTCGCGCAAATGCGCGGTGATTCCGTCGGCGCCGGCCTCGATCGCCAGCAAGGCGGCGCGCAGCGGATCGGGCCGCGGCCCGCCGCGCGCGTTGCGGATCGTCGCCACATGATCGATGTTCACGCCAAGACGCAGCGGCGTCATCGCACTCTCCTTACCCAACAACCCGCTCGACCCTGCTGACCAGGGGATTGGCCCGCAGCCGCGCAATGATGTCGCTCAAATGTTTTAAATCCGCGACTTCGAGGTCGAAGGTCATCTCGCGAAAATCGGGAGAATGCGCGGTGAAGCCGATGTTGTCGATATTGGCGCCCGTCTCGCCGATCAGCGTAGCCAGCGCGCCCAGCGTGCCGGGTTCGTTGAGGGCCGTCGCGACGACGCGCGCCGGAAACAATTCCCGGCTTTCTTCGTCGAGATCCCAGCGCACATCGAGCCATCGGTCCGGCTGATCGTCGTAATTTGTCAGTGACGGCGACTGAATGGGATAAATGGTGATGCCCTCGCCCGGCGTCAAAATGCCGACGATGCGGTCGCCCGGCACCGCGCCGCCATGCGCCGCGAATCGCACCGGCACATCGCCGCGCAAACCGCGAATGGGGATGGCCGCGCCCTCGCCAGCGCCAGGAACCTTGAACACCAGATTGGTGTTGGCCTTGACGTCAAACCATCCTGGCTCGCCTGGCTCGGGGAGCTTTTGCACAGTCTTCCGCTCCTCGCTGAAGTCTGGATAGACCGCCTTGACCACGTCGCCAGAATAGATTTCGCCGCGCCCGACCGCCGCCAGCACGTCGTCGACCGAATGGCGCGCAAGACGCGGCAGCACGCCTTTCAGCTTGTCGTCGGCAAAAGCGCGATTGGCGCGCGCAAAGGCTCGTTCGACGATCTGCCGGCCCAGTCCCGCATATTGGCGGCGCACCGCCTCGCGCGTCGCCCGGCGAATCGCCGCGCGCGCCTTGCCAGTGGCGACCGCCGCCTCCCAGGCGGCTGGCGGGATATGGTCGACGGCGCGAACGATCTCCACCTCGTCGCCGTTTTGCAATTGCGACAGCACCGGCGCCACGCGGCCGTTGACTTTCGCGCCCACCGCCGAATTGCCGAGCTTTGTGTGCACGGCGTAGGCGAAATCGATTGGCGTCGCGCCGCGCGGCAGGGCGATCAGCCCGCCCTTGGGCGTGAAACAGAACACCTGGTCCTGGAACAGCTCCAGCCGCGTATGTTCGAGAAACTCCTCCGGGCTGTCGCCATGCGCCAGCAGCTCCAGCGTTTCCTGCAGCCAGCGATAGGCGCGACTCTCCTTGGCGAGATCGTCGCGGCCCTCTTGCCCCACGGCGTCCTTGTAAAGCGCGTGGGCGGCGATGCCGAAACGCGCGATCTCGTGCATTTGCGCGGTTCTGATCTGCAGCTCGACGCGCTGGTGTCCCGGCCCGATCACCGTCGTGTGGAGCGAACGGTAGTCGTTTTGCTTGGGGGTCGAGATATAGTCTTTGAAGCGTCCCGGCACGCTCGGCCACTTTGTATGCACGACGCCGAGCGCGCGATAACAGTCCTCGACCTCGCCGACGATGATGCGGAAACCGAAAATATCCGACAGTTGCTCGAAGGATACGGATTTGCGCTCCATCTTGCGCCACACCGAATAAGGCGACTTTTGCCGCCCGCTCACCGCCGCTTCGATGCCCCGCGCCGAGAACTCGCGGGTCAGCTCTTCTTCGATGCGCTTGATGTTGCGGCCATTTTTGGCGCGCAGCTCATGTAGGCGCGTCTCGATGGTCTGATAGGCCTCGGGCGTCAAATGGCGGAAGGCCAGCCCCTCCAGCTCCTCGCGCAGCCGCTGCATGCCGATGCGGCCGGCGAGCGGCGCGTAAATATCCAGCGTCTCCTGCGCGATGCGCGTGCGCTTCTCGATCGGCACGAAATGCAGCGTGCGCATATTGTGCAAGCGGTCGGCGAGCTTGACCAGCAGCACGCGCACGTCCTCGGCGACGGCCAGCAGAAGTTTGCGGAAATTCTCGCCTTGCCGCGCCTGTTTGGAGACAAGATCGAGCTTGTCGATCTTGGTCAGGCCCTCGACGAGCTTGCCGATCTGCGGGCCAAACAGGCGGTCGATCTCCTCACGCGTCGTGCTGGTGTCTTCGATCGTGTCGTGCAGCACGGCGGCGACGATGGTCGCGTCGTCGAGCTTGAGGTCGGTCAGAATCGCCGCAACTTCCAAAGGATGCGAAAAATAAGGGTCGCCGGAGGCGCGCTTTTGCGCGCCATGCGCCTGCATGGCGTAAACATAGGCGCGGTTGAGCAGATCCTCGTCGACGTTGGGGTTATATTTGCGAACCCGTTCAACGAGTTCATACTGCCGCATCATCCGCGTTCTACCCGAAGCCGGACAGAGGGAGTTAACAAGGCGGGGCCTCGGCCGGTCACGCCAACGCCGCCGCGCCTATAGCCACGGCGCGCTCGATGTTAAAACATTGAAGCCGGAGCCGCCAGTCGCAAAGACGGGCGCCCCGATCGACGGTTACTCCGCTTCGTCGTCGATTTCCGCCGGCGGGACAAGGCCTTCCAGGCCGCGCAACAGATCCTCTTCGGTCATGCGGTCGAATTGGGCGTCGCCGCTCAATTCCGCGCCGGCGACCGGCGCCAGGACGGGCACCATTTCGCTCTCGGGTTCATCGACCTCGACATGGCGTTGCAGAGAATGAATGAAATCCTCTTTCAAATCCTCGGGCGCAAGTGCGCTTTCGGCAATCTCGCGCAGCGCCACGACAGGATTCTTATCCTTGTCGCGCTCGACGAGGATGCTCTGGCCGGACGAAATCAGCCGCGCGCGATGCGCGGCCAGCAAAACGAGATCGAAGCGGTTTTCGATTTTGTCGACGCAATCCTCGACGGTGACGCGCGCCATCTTCCGCCAGCTCCTTTTTTATGGGTGAGGCGGGTTGCTACTACATCTGAGGCTGGCAGGCAATGATTTTACGCCGGCAGGCGACAATCACGCGAAAACAGCTCTGCTTAAGGCTAAAAACGTGGCCAAAATGTCACATCTCGCATTTTCAAAGCGTTTCATGAACAATAATTCACAATTTTCCCGTTGGAATTGCATGTAATCATGAGATGGCCTCTTGACGTAATTGGCGCGGCGGGCGATCTAGGAAAAGAAAGTGATCTCAAGGCCTCCGCTGCGAGATCCGCTACGACTTCTCGCCGAACAGATCTAAGCATAACACGACAAAGCATGTCTACCGAGCCTTAGAGAGAAGCTGCCGTGGCATTGAGCCGGGCGCATGAGTCAAGAGCCTTTTTCGCGCTGCAGCGATGGGGGCCGAAGTCTGCGATGCCCCGAATTTTAACCCTTGAACACGCGTGAGACTAAAATGGCAGACCAGGAACGCATTGCCTTATTCATTGATGGCGCCAACCTCTATGCGACCGCCAAATCTCTTGGGTTCGACATTGATTACAAGCGCCTTCTGCGGGAGTTCCAAAGCAAGGGCACGCTTATTCGCGCCTTTTACTACACTGCGCTGATCGAGGATCAGGAGTATTCCTCGATCCGTCCTTTGATCGACTGGCTGGATTACAACGGCTACGCCGTCGTCACCAAGCCGACCAAGGAGTTCGTCGACTCTCTCGGCCGCCGCAAGGTCAAGGGCAATATGGACATTGAGCTCGCGGTCGACGCGATGGAAATGGCCGAGCACATCGACCACATGGTGCTGTTCTCGGGCGACGGCGACTTCCGTTCGCTGGTCGAGGCGGTTCAGCGCAAGGGCGTGCGGGTTTCGGTGATTTCGACGATCACCACGCAGCCGCCGATGATCGCCGACGAACTGCGCCGCCAGGCGGACGAGTTTGTCGATCTCATCCATCTCGTCGGCAAGATCGGCCGCGATCCCGGCGAACGCGCCGAACGGATGCAGCGCTTCCAAGAGCGCCGCCCCTTGCCGCAGACCGCAGCCGCCGGTCACGAGGACATCGAGGAGTAATTCGCCCGCGAGCGCATAACGAGTCGTCGCTTCCACTAATGTGGAGCGACGACTTCTTTTTTTCGCCTTCCCATTCGAGAATGGGCGGCGGGTCGTCAGGCTGAAATTTCAGCCTTGCGACCGGAGTGGAAGCAAGCGGGCGTTCCGCCAACGACTTTTGCGGAAGCCTTTCGGAAAGAGGCTCGGCCGATATGGCCAAGCGTACGGACGCGGGATCGTGATCCGCCAGCATGAAAGCGAACGATGACGCTAGCTATATCCTAATGAAAAAGCTGTCCGCCTTCGCAGCCTGGCTCGCTGCAACCGCTTTTATCGGCGGCTTTGGAGGCTATTTTATCGTCCCACAGCTTGCAAAGTTCTACAAATCAAATTCCAATTACCAAATAACGCAAGGAACGATAACTGCTGCAAACCCTCAAACGCACAATTCTTGCTCGATCCGCTTCACTGTGAATGATAACGAATATAATAAAGAAGGCGTTTCATGTGGAGATCAAGCAATAGGAACACACATAACCGTCTATTTTGATCCGAAGAACCCGGAATTATATGCGAATACAAATCCGCTGTCGCTATCTTTAAAAGAACTTATCCCTTTTGCCCTAGCACTGATCGTTTTTCCTCTATTCTTTGCCTATAATGCATATAAGGATAAACGCTCTCGATAGGCTTCGCGCATCAATTCAAACCGGGCGACGACCCAAGGCCGAGAACGCTTGCGGCTTTTCCTATGCCGCATATCTTTTAGCGACTCACCCCTTGTCGCGCATCAGCCGGCTCTTTTCGCGATTCCAGTCGCGCTTTTTCTCGACCTCGCGCTTGTCGTGCAGTTTTTTGCCGCGCCCCAGCGCGATCTGGATTTTGGCCCGTCCGCGCGCGTTAAAATAGAGCCGCAACGGAACAATGGACATGCCCTCGCGCTCGACCGCCTGCGACAGCTTCACGAGTTCGCGATGTTTCAGCAGCAACTTGCGCAGCCGCTTGGGCTCGTGGTTGAAACGGTTGCCGGCCATATATTCGGGAATGGTGGCGTTCACCAGCCACGCTTCGCCTTTGCGGTCGACATGGGCGTAGCTCTCGGCGATCGTCGCCTTGCCGGTGCGCAGCGATTTCACCTCGGTTCCCGTCAGCTCCAGGCCGGCCTCGAAAGTCTCGCCGATCTCGTAGTTGTAACGCGCCTTGCGGTTGTCGGAGACAACCTTGAAATTGGGATCGGGTTTTTGGGCCACGGACTGTCCTTACCGCTCCAACACGCCGGCATGGACCATGGCGGCGCGGATGCGGTCCTTGGTGGCCTGTGTCGAGGGGACGAGCGGAAGACGCACTTCTTCGCCGACTTTTCCCAGCAACGAGAGCCCATATTTCGCGCCTGTCACGCCCGCCTCCAAAAAGGTCGCGACCTGCAGCGGCACGAGCTTGTCCTGGATCGCCAGCGCTTTCTTGAAGTCCCCCGCGAGCGCGGCGTTTTGCAGATCGGCGCAAAGCCTCGGCGCAATATTCGCCACCACCGAAATACAGCCGTGCGCGCCCGCCGCCATACAGGCCAGCGCGGTGATATCGTCGCCCGAAAACTGGATGAACTCCGGCCCCATCGCGTCGCGCTGAAGCGAGATGCGCCCGACATTGCCGGTCGCGTCCTTGACGCCGACGATATTTTTCAGCTCCGACAGACGCTTCATGGTTTCGACGCTCATGTCGATCACAGAGCGCGGCGGTATATTGTAAATGATGATCGGAATCGAAACTGAGTCGTTGACCGCCTTGAAGTGGAGATACAGCCCTTCCTGATTGGGTTTGTTGTAATAAGGCGTCACGACGAGCAGGCCGTCGGCCCCGGCGCGTTCGGCGTGGCCGGCGAGCGCCACCGCCTCGCGAGTGTTGTTGGACCCGGCTCCGGCGATCACCGGCACGCGTCCGCGCGCCGCCTTGATGGTCGCGGTGATGACGGCGCCATGTTCTTCATGGGAAAGCGTGGGGCTTTCGCCGGTCGTGCCGACCGGAACAAGCCCGTGCGCGCCGTTCTCGATTTGCCAATCGACCAGCGCACGCAACCGCTCGAAATCGACCATGCCGCCCTCGAAGGGCGTCACCATCGCCGTGACCGACCCATGAAAAATCGCCATTTTGCTCATAAGTTCAACGCTTTCCTTAGCGCCTCACAGACGCCGTATTCGCAGCCCACTGTCCAAGCCTGTTGTCATAGCCGCTGACAGCCGTCCAGGAAAGACCTTCGGTCGGTTTCGGTCGAAGCGATTGCCCGGCGGGTGTATCGACCAAGATTCATGGCGACGGCTCTCGCAAAACTTGAAGGGATTGGCCGAGGTCGCCCGCAAGCTTTCGTGATGGTTGACGTTTCGTCAACAATATGGGGGCAGAGTCGCCTTTCGGTCAGGGAGCGCAGGCCCATGAAGGTTCTCCGGCCCACCCGCGCCACGCGAGTCGGGTTTTGCCTATTCGTCGCAGTCGGCGCGGCGTCCTATGCGCCGAGCCTGCGCGAGCGGCTGTCGAAGCTCCCGCCCCAAATTGACTACAATCTCGACGAAGCGATTTCCGCGACGATCCGAAACGGCGATTGGCGGTCCGATCCGTTCCCGCTGCAGCAGGCGCAGCGCGAAATTGCGAAACACGCGCTCCCGCAGAGCCCATTTACGCGCGAAAATGCGCTTTTCGCACTGCCGGACTCCGCGCTGCTCTCCTACGAATCAGCCAAGGCGCGACCGGAGCAGGAAGACGCCGCGAACGCCCCCGCCCTACCCGACCCGGCGCAGCTGCTCGGCGCCGACGCGCCGGCCTTCGCCCAGGCGCTGGCGGCCTATAAGGCGGGCGACTTCGCCGCCGGCGACGCCGCGAGCGCTATGCTGCAAGCGCCGCTTCCGGCGACCGCCGCGCAATGGGCGGGGCTGCGGCTGCACCCGCGCGAGGCCGGCTTCGCCCGGTTGTCGCGCTTCATGGCGAACCATCCGGATTGGCCGGCGCAAGAATGGCTGCGCCGGCACGCCGAAGAGGCGCTGTATGGCGACCACAATTCCGATTCGGCCGTTAAGGCTTTCTTTGCACAGGCGAAACCATCGACGCCCGCCGGAAAGATCGCGCTGGCGCGGGTTCTGGCGCGCGACGGCGAGTTCGACGCCGCCGGCGCGCTGACGCGCCAGGTCTGGCGTGAGGAAGACTTCAACGAGGCGATCGAAGGGGTTCTCCGCAAGGAATTTTCGGAGTTCCTGACGAGCGTCGACCACAAATACCGCGCCGACCGCCTGCTTTACGCCGAGAAAAACGCGGCTGCCTTGCGCGCCGCCGAACTCGCCGGCAAGGATGTCTGGCTGCTGGCCCGCGTGCGCGCCGCCGCCAATAACGAAAACGGCGGCGAGAAGCTGTTCGCCAGCGTCGCGGTCCCCTTGCAGAACGATCCCGGCCTTATCTTCGCCCGCGTGCATTGGCTGCGCAAGCAGCAGAAAATCGCCGAGGCCGCAGCGCTGTTGCTTAAGGCGCCGCGCGAGCCGGAGCGGGTGATCGACGGCGACGCCTGGTGGACCGAAAGGCGGCTTGTCGCGCGCAAACTGCTCGACCTCGGCGACGCGCAGGGCGCCTATGTGATCTGCGCGCAACATTCGGCGCATGGCGTCAATGCGAAGGTCGACGCGGAGTTCCACGCCGGCTGGATCGCCTTGCGCTTCCTCAATGATTTGCCCGGCGCCGCGCGCCACTTCGAACTTCTCCAGCAAATCGCTGAAACGCCGGCCCAGAAATCGCGCGCCGCCTATTGGCTGGCGCGGACCGCCGAGGCGAGGCATACGCCGGAGGAGGACGTCAACGCCCGCGATTATTACGCCGGGGCGGCGGCGCATTCGACCACCTTTTACGGCCAGCTGGCGCTCGCCAAACTCGGTTCCGCCGCCTCGCCCTTGCGCCCCGCGCCGGCGCCCGCGGAGGGCGACGCGCGCGACGACTCCGTTCGGGCCGTCGAACTGCTTTTCGCCGCCGGAGAAAAGGACTCCGCCGCCACGCTCGCCGCCGACGCCGTGAAACATCTGACCGACCTCGCGCAAATCGCCGCGCTGGGAGAGATCGTGGCGCAGACCCGCGACGCCAGGATTTCGCTGGCTCTCGGCAAGCTCGCCGCGCATCGCGGCGTCGCGCTCGACGATCTCGCCTTCCCCGCCTATGGCGTGCCGCGCTTTACGAGCCTGCCGGGCTCGGCCTCCCGGTCGATCGTCTACGCCGTCGCGCGGCAGGAAAGCGCCTTCGATCCGCGCGCGGTCTCCAGCGCCCACGCGATGGGCCTGATGCAGATGATCGAATCCACCGCGCGCCAGACCGCCGTTCACCTCGGCGTCGGGTTCGAGCCGCGCAGAATGCTGGACGAGCCCGCCTACAATGCGCAGCTCGGCGCCGCGCATCTCGGACTTCTGCTGGGCGAACTCAAGGGCTCCTACCTCCTGACCTTCGCCGCCTATAACGCCGGCGGACACCGGGTGAAGGAATGGCTCGACGCCTACGGCGACCCGCGCCGCGCCAATATCGACCCCGTGGATTGGGTCGAGCGAATCCCGATCCAGGAGACGCGCAATTACGTCCAGCGCGTGATGGAAAACTTCGTCGTCTACCGCGCCAAATTCGGCGACCATCTTACGCGCGAGCCGCAGATGGAGCTGGCCCATGCGGAGGTTTCGGTTAAGGAGCCGTGAGGGGCGGGCGCGGGGGCGTTGCGCCTGGGTTCAAGTCCCGCCGTCCTGCCCAGCGCCTTGCGGTTTTGTTTGGTCATTCGTCTGGCGCGCTTCCCACGTGGCGATAAGAAATGTGGCCATGGTGCCAGCAAGGTTGACCGCCAACTCGGCGTGCCGCGCTTGTGGTCGCGCGCGCTTCGGGCCCTGACTGTGAGCGTCACCGAGCTTGTTTCGAATAGACCCGAGCGATTCCACGATCGACTGACAACTCCCCAGAATCTGCTTGAATACCTGTTCCGTGTGGTTGTCCGGCGCGAGTTTCAGCAATTTTGCCAAACGCCGATAAAGAATGGGCAAATCTTCTTCATCCTTGAATGGCTCGTCCGCCTTGTGGAGAATCCACTTACAAGTATCTTCCAACAAGGTACGAGCCGAAGTGATGGCGGCGCGTGGATCGCTTGCCCTGCGATTAATAGCCTCCTGCCAGCGAGCGTGAATCTCATCGGGATTGAAGGCCAAAAGGGCTTTCGAAATTTCACGATCGGCCGGAGTAACCCCACCTTTTCCAATATCGCGCACCCCAAAAATCGGACTGCCAGACATGCGGCCTGTCTCCTGGACGTGAAAGCCGTCATGCGCGAGATGACGATTTAAGCGTCCAACAAGATCGTACTGCTCCGGAATTCCACGAGTGAGAGGATCGACGATCGCCTCAAGGAGACGAAAAAATTGCATCTGCGAACAGTCATAAATATCGAGCGCTTCCAACACGTCTTTGTTAGATAGATCATCATTCATGAATCTATGGCGAAGGATGTAATCCCCCATTGTGCTTTCACGACTCGACGAAGGCGGCTGCATAACGTCAATCGGCCAGAGTTTTGAGAGAAATTCCACCTCTGAAAGGCTGCCAGATAGCGGCACATGATCAAGTTCAGCCACGATGCGCCGCCGCGTGAGAGGAGTGATTACTGGTTTGCCTTTCTCATCAAATTTTGCGAGAACCTCCCCGAGACCCCTGCTTGGCTCGTCTGATTGGAGGGCACGGGCAATTCTCAGAATGTCATCGGATGGCAGGCGGTCAACGCGCCGCATCACGTATTTATATTTGCTCTGGAACGCCTCTGCTCCTGATCCATCCTCAAGGCCGTAACGGCAGCACACGCTCGGCACGCTGTAAGCTTTCTGCTCGGAGATAACCGAAGCAATGTGATGAAGAAGCTGCTTGATGCTCGCTGCGTCAATCATTTGCCGCCCCGAAATCATGATGAAAGCCTCGCAGTCGTCCACCCGGACACGTTATAGCTGCGCCCAATCTCCGCAAGCGTTTCCTCGCCACGGTCGCGACGCTTAATCGCCTCTTTGATCTGGTGCGCCGTGAGCTTCGGCGGCCTCCCCGTTTTCACGCCGTGCGCTTTGGCGCGTTCGCGCCCTTCGGGCGTTCGGCAACGGATCAAGTCGCGCTCGAACTCCGCAAGCCCGCCCAATACTGTGAGGATGAGCCGCCCGTGCGATGCGGCGCCGTCCGCACGTGTGTCGCCAAGCGAACGAAAGCCCACGCCCTTGTCCGCGATCTCCGCCAGCGTGTTCAACAAGTCGCGTGTTCGTGCGCGCCGTCGTACTTCAGATATGCTGTGGCGCAACGCGCCGCCGAAAAAACGGATTGCGCCTCGGACTTTTTTCCTCGCGCAGCTCTTTCTCCGTCACTCTGACGCAACATCAAAAGATGCCCGCAAGACAAACGACAGCGATACAACCCGAACCAAAAAACGTACCTGGACACCGCACATTTTCTCGCACATCAGCCGACGTTTTTTGACAAACAGCAATCGCATGATCGATTGCGCGTTTTAACGTGCTTCGACGTAAATTTTGTCCTAGGCTACGTCATTCGGGTGACACAGCCGAAAGGGCTTTTGATGGTGTTTGGCGACAAGAAAGCCAAGGTGCGCGCCGCCGTTCGCGCAGCGCTCGCTGCGCCTCCCAAGGCGCCGCCCCATCGCCGCTCCGGCGGCATGCGTGCGCTTGTGGTTGAAATGTTGCCCGATCTTATGCGCCTGCGCACGCACGGCTATTCGCATCGCGACATTGCGGATTTATTTTCCGCCAAAGGCCTTAAAATCGCCGCCAGCACGCTAAAAAATTACATCAACGAAGCCAAGGCCGCATCCATAGAAGATGCGCCTGCAGAACGTGCGCCGGAAATGCCGCTCGGCGCCCGATCGTCAACGCAACAAGCCTATGTTCCGCCAACTCGCGCCGCCCCCGCGATGACATACGACGACGTCAAAAAGAATCGCGCGCCGCAAGCGCCGACATTGCAAAGAACCGCGATCATCGCCGCAGCGCTCAAAACACGTCTCTCCGACAGAGACGTCTGATTTTCCCGGCGCGTAATCAACGACACCGTCTCGTTTCGCGCGAGACATAGCAGAGGCAGGCCATGATAAAACCAACGACGGTTGGAAGAATCTCCGACGCTCCCAGATTTCGCACCCGCGCGGCTCCCGTGCTTCCGCGTCGTCTCGTCCTCGTCGCCTCGGAAAAGGGCGGCGTCGGCAAGTCCGTGTTCACGCGCACGCTGATCGATTTCCTTCGGTCGAACGGTTCGCGGATCGCGGCATACGACGCCGATGGAGGCATCGGCGCGACGCTTCGCGTGCTCGGCTTGCGTGACGACAGGGGAGATCTCGTCGACGAACAATGCGCGATCCAGGGCGTCGGCTATTATCAGGGCCGCGTCGAGGGCGAACGCAACATGGTCCTGGATTGCATGGCGTCGCGTGAGCCTCTTTGCGTTCACGACCTCGCCGGCGGTCTTCTCGGCGATCTGACGAGGATTATCGACGAAGGCGCGTCTCTCGACGGCTTTATGGCGGCCATCGAGGCGGAGGGCTATCGCCTGACGATCGTGCATGTAATCTCGCCCGATGTCGGTTCGGCTCAATCCGTCGGCCGATGGCTCGATTTGACGGAAGACCACGCCGATCAGGTGGCGGTCGTCAATCTCAAGCACGGCAAGCCGCCTGCGGATTTCCCGTTCTGGTATGGATTTGTCGATGCGTACGGGGAAAAGAAAGGTGGAAAGACCCGCGCGCGGCTCTTGTCGGGCGGCGGCGTCGAAATCGAATTCCCCGCGCTGGCGTCGGGAACATTCGCCAAATTGGACGCCTCCAACATCGCCTTTTCGCGCGCTGCGGATGTCGGCCTTTCCGTGACGGAACGCGCCCAGGTTGTTCGCTTTCTCAAGGAATTTGGCGACAATCTCGCTCCGGCCAAAAAATTCCTCGGCATCGAATAATTTCTAACAACGGGTCGCGGCGGCTTCCAACCGCCGCACTCTTGCTTGGCGCATCCAATTCCGCGCTCGCAGTCATCTATCCCGACACATTGCAGCAGCGGCCAACTTCGACCGCCCCCTTCACCCCTGCCCGCTCACGCGTTCGATCTCCGCCCCGCAGCCACGCAGCTTATGCTCCAGGCGTTCGAAACCTCGGTCGAGGTGATAGACGCGGTTGATTGTCGTTTCGCCGCGCGCGGCCAGCCCCGCGATCACCAGCGAGACCGAGGCGCGCAGGTCCGTCGCCATGACAGGCGCGCCCTGGAGGTGATCGGCGCCCGTGACAATCGCGCTGTCGCCGTCAAGCTTTATGTGAGCGCCGAGCCGCGCCAACTCCTGCACATGCATAAAGCGGTTTTCGAAAATGGTTTCGGTGATGCGGGAGACGCCCGACGCCCGAGTCATCAGCGCCATGAATTGCGCCTGAAGATCGGTCGGAAAGGCCGGAAAGGGCGCCGTCGTCACATCGACGGCGGAGATCCTCCCCGCGCCGTTGCGCGTCACCCGCACGCCCTCATTGCTCTCGCTGATCTCCGCGCCCGCCTGCGTCAGCGCGTCGAGCGCGGCTTGCAGCAGGTTGGCTCTGGCGCCGGCGAGCAAAACGTCGCCGCCGGTCATCGCCACCGCCATAGCGTAAGTGCCGGCCTCGATGCGGTCCGGCAGCACGGCGTGGCGCGCGCCATGCAGCGAGTCGACGCCCTCGATCTCGATCGTCGATTGCCCGGCTCCTGAAATGCGCGCGCCCATCTTGTTGAGACAATCGGCGAGATCGACGATCTCCGGCTCGCGCGCCGCGTTGCGCAGCACCGTCGTTCCGCGCGCCAGCGCCGCGGCCATCAGCGCCGTATGCGTGCCGCCGACCGTCACCTTGGGGAAGTCGATTTGCGCGCCGCGCAAGCCATCCTTGGCGCTGGCGACGACATAGCCGCTCTCGATGTCGATTCTGGCGCCGAGCTTTTCCATCGCCATGAGCAGCAGATCGACAGGGCGCGTGCCGATGGCGCAGCCGCCCGGCAGCGACACTCGCGCCTCGCCCATCCGCGCGAGCAAGGGCGCGAGCACCCAGAAACTCGCCCGCATCCGCGAGACCAGTTCGTAGGGCGCCGTCGTATCGACGATCTCGCGCGCGGTGAAGTGGACGGTGCGGCCAGAGTCCGCCGTCTCCCCGGCGCGCTTGCCGGCGATTGCGACATCGACGCCGTGGTTGCTCAAGATGCGTTCGAGCTGCGTCACGTCGGCGAGCAGCGGCATGTTTTCGAGCGTCAGCGTGTCCTTGGTCAGCAGCGAGGCGATCATTAGCGGCAGCGCCGCATTTTTGGCGCCGGAGATCGTGATGACGCCGTTAAGCTTGTTTCCGCCGACGATTTTTATCTTGTCCATTTGGCCTCGTCTTCCGGCGCTTGGGCTTGCGCAATCTGGCCGCCATCGCGGGTCTTTTCGCGCGAAACCGCCGGCTCGCGCGCCTTGCGCCGCCGCAGGTTTTCGCGCAAGGCCTTGGCGAGCGCCGCCTTGTCCTTTTGGGGCGCGCGGCCCGGTGGTTTGTCGTTCGTGTCGATCACTGTGGCGAGGCGCCGCCTGTTGCTATGCCGTTGGCGCTTCCTAAGCCCTCGCAGCGCGGGTGGCAATATGCGGGCGCAGGGCAATTGCATTTCAAAACAGGGTGAGCATCTTTGCGAGGTAGGCTTCGTCCCAACCTGCTCTTTTGATTTTTCCGCGTAGCGAGCCTTTTTCGCCGTCTTTTTGCATGACGTTCAACGCCA
>Ga0265316_10000422_pt1 | contig 48284 bp, 45 predicted proteins | sample 4522metaG_FD_202092 | JGI IMG/M metagenome (GOLD analysis project Ga0265316, IMG submission 202092) | Rhizosphere microbial communities from Carex aquatilis grown in University of Washington, Seatle, WA, United States - 4-5-22 metaG | ecosystem: Host-associated > Plants > Roots > Rhizosphere >... | reverse complement strand
CCTGCGCTACTTCGCCGAGCGCCTGTCGCCCCGCTGGGCGATTCAGGTCGTGCGGCGCGGTGACCCGCGCCTCGGTCCTGTCCGCGTTCTGCCCGCCGAGCGTTTTCTGACGTGGATGTGAGCCCACGACTCAACGTCGCCTAGTTTCGCATGCCCCAACGGTAGAGGGTCCGGCGCTCCAGGGGATAGAAGACGCATCGCTCGAACAGGATTCCGAGGAGGATCACCGCGCAGAAGCCGGCGAAGACCGAGTCAGTCTCAAGCTGGTTCTTCTTCTCGTAGATGAACCAGCCAAGCCCCCCTGAACCGGAACTGACGCCGAAAACCAGTTCCGCGGCGATGAGTGTGCGCCAGGCAAATGCCCAGCCGTTCTTCAGGCCCGCGACGACGCTGGGAAAGGCAGCCGGAATCAGGATGTGCAAGGCGAACCGTGGACGCGACATGCCGTAGTTGCGACCGACCAGTTTCAGGGTGGGACTGATGGAAGCGAATCCAGCCAGAGCGTTCAGGGTGATGGGCCACAATACCGCGTGGACAATGACGAAGATGATACTGAACGTACCTATGCCGAACCAGAGCAGGGCCAGCGGCAACAGGGCGATGGCCGGCAATGGATTGAACATCGTCGTCAGGGTTTCGAGGAGATCGCCAGCCAACCGGCTGGTCATGGCCGCAATGCACAGAATGGTCGCGCAGAGCACGCCGATGAAGTAACCGCAGAACAGAATCTTGATCGACATCAGGGTGCGCAGAGGCAACTCGCCCGATCGAGTTTCCTGCCACAAAGCTCTGAGGATCGCTGCCACATCCGGCAGGGCCAGCGGGTTATCCAACCGTCGGGCGTACAGGTGCCAGCCGACTGCCAGCAGGAAGAGAAGCGCGGCCTTGCGAACCGTCCCGAAATTCCAGAGGCGCTGCCACCAGGGCAAAAGACGACTGGTCCGGGTGTGATCGGGCGCTGGCATTGCCGATTCGGCCGCCACGTGGAAGAAGACCGACAAGTCAGGTGCCTCGGCGGGCGCAGGTGGTCCGTCAGATGCTGTAGTCCAGGACGCCGGCAAAGAGAATCTCCTCAATCTTGTCATGCAGGCAACGATGGACAGTCTGTCGATCACCGTGTTGCCTGGCTTCATCCAGATGGACCTCGGCGGTGACCCGGCCAGGGTGGCTGGAGAACAGCGCCACTCGATTTCCGAGCGCCAGCGCCTCGGAAATGGAGTGAGTGACGAACAACATGGTGAATTGGATCTCTGCCCACAGTGCCAGCAGTTCTCGCTGCATTTCCTGCCGGGTCAGAGCATCCAGGGCGGCAAAGGGCTCGTCCATCAACAGCACCGAGGGTTTCATCGCCAGGCAGCGCGCAATGGCACCCCGCTGCTTCATGCCGCCGGAGAGCGCGTGAGGATAGGACCGGGCAAAGGGCATGAGCTTGACCTTGTCGAGAAAGTACAGAGCCAAGGCCTCGGCGTCGCGGCGCGTGCCTCGCCGGCTGGAGGTAAGAGCGAACACGATGTTCTCAAGCAGCGTCTTCCACGGCAAGAGCTGGTCGAATTCTTGAAACACCATCACGCGTTCCGGAGATGGCCCCTGGATGGGCGTCCCATCGAGGAGAATGCGGCCGCACGATGGCTTAAGAAACCCGGCGACAGCCTTGAGCAACGTGGACTTCCCGCAACCCGAGGGGCCGAGCAGGACCAGGCGATCGGCCGGCTCGACCTTGAAGCTCACGTCGGCCACTGCCGTGACCAGACGCTTTCCTGAGGGGTAGGTGATGGTGACGTTCTCTGCCGCCAGAAGGGGATTGTGCGCGGCAGAATCCATAGCCGGGCCTACTTGGTCTCAGGGTTGGCGAAGAAGAGTTCCCTCCACGATGCCGGCTTCACCTTGATGGCGCCAGTCGCGTACATGAAGTCCACGAAGGGCGCGATGCGAACCGGATCGGTGCCGTAGCCGACGCTCGGGCGGCCAATCTCCACAAGAATTTCGTCCAGGGTCTCCTTGGATTTCGTGGACTTGAGATACAACTCGGCGGCCGCTCGCCTATCCTTGGCAATGAAAGCCGAGGCTTCGTCGAGGGCTGCACGGACGGCTGCAAAGACACGCGGATTCTTCTGCCCAAAGGTCTTCGACGACGACAAGACAACCTGGGTGTGCGGTCCGCCGAGCACCTTGAAGCTGTCGAGGACTGTGTGCACTCGCTTGTCCCGCAGCTCGTAGAACATGAAGGGCGGCGTGGTGAAATGCGCCGTAATCTCCGAACGGGGCGAGAGCAGCGCCGCCACGCCATCCGGATGCTTCATCGTCACGGTCAGCGGATCCAACTTGGCGAAGTTTTCGCTGCCGAAAGTCTGGGCCACCGCCATCTGCAGCACGACCGCTTGGATTGAAACCTTGACTGCAGGCAAGGCGATGCGGTCCTTGTCCGTGAAGTCCTTGAGGGTTCGCACCGTCGAATTTGTTGTGTTCAGGTACATGGGCGAGCTATTCACGGCGGCCACACCCTTGTATTCGCCAGCGGACTTGGCCCACAGCAGGATGAGAGGCGTGATGCCCGAAGAGACGTAGTCCACGGCACCCGAGATGAGGGCGTCGTTGGTGGCCGCACCACCCGATAGCACTGGCCAGGAAACCGTAACCTCGCCCAGTCCAGCCCTTCGCGCGTGCTTTTCGATGAGCTTGTGTTCCTCCATTACGAGGAGCGGCAAATACGCCAGCCCGTATTGCTTGGCAATGCGTACTTCAGTCACTTCTGCCCCCGCCCGCAGCGGTAGCATGACGGCGGCAAGGGCGACTGTGGCTGCGATGATGAGATGCGATTGTGGTTTCATGGATGCTTTCAGCTTCCTTGGTATTGCGCCCGCCAGGGGACCAGGGCGCGTTCCATTCTTCTCAGGCCGACGTCCATCAGTTTGCCGATCACGCCGATGGAGATCATGCCGGCGATCACCAGATCGGGACGGGACATCTCGCGGCCGTCGACGATGATGTAGCCCACGCCGCGCTCGGCGGCGATCAACTCGGCGGCCACCACGCACACCCAGGCGTTGCCCAATCCGATGCGCAGGCCGGTGATGATGGTGGGCAGGGCGCCAGGCAGCACCACACTGCGGATAAGCTTCCAGCGCGACGTCTCAAATGCCCGCGCCACCTCCACATAGCGATGGTCCGTGTTTCGAATGCCCTCGATGACACCGATGATGATGGGAAAGAACGCGCCCAGAAAGATGATGTACACCTTCGACGCTTCCCCGATGCCGAACCAGAGGATGGCAAGTGGAATCCAGGCGATGGGCGGAATCGGGCGCAGGATCTGGATGATGAGATCGGTGAACCGCGCTACAGTGGTCGAGATCCCGACGGCCACCCCGAGTGCGATCCCCAGCGCTGCAGCAGCGGCGAAACCCTCGAGCACGCGCAACATGCTCGCGCCCACGTGAACCGGGAGTTGACCGGTGACGCACAAACCCCAGAGGGTCACGGCCACAGTGCTGGGAGCGGGAAGCGCAATGACACGGATCAGGTCGGCGCGGCAGAGGGCTTCCCATGTGCCCACAAGAGCGACAGGCACCAGTACGTACTGAAGCAGCCTGCTGGCTTGCGTGCGGGCCTGCCGACCGCAGAGGCCGCGCAACAAGAGCTGGGCCAGGGCCTTCTGCGCAGGTGCTCGCTCGGGCACGCGGGCCATGGACCCTGGAATAGTCTCGGCGGAGAAATCGGCCATCACGACTCCATGAGACCCAGAACAGGCGGACCAGGCGGGTGAAAGTCGATCGGGACGCTTGCTTCGCTCAATCGTGCGCTCATCGGCGTGGGCCGCTATTTGACTCCAGCGCCTTTCAGGTAGCGCGTCTCCACGAAGGCGTCGACATCGACGGGATTCTTGGTCAGCTCATGGCTGCGCAGGAATTCCTCCGTCTTCTTCAACTCCTCGACATGCTCGGGACGGATGGCGATGACGTAGTCGAACTTCGGCAGGACCTTGGAAAATTGCTCCGGTGTGAGTTTCACGTCAGATGCGATCAATTCGCCGGCCTGCTTGGGATTGGCTTTGATGAAGTCGTAGCCACGCTGATAGGCCCGCAAGAACTTCTCGACCACGTGGGGGTTCTTCTTGGCGTATTCGTCGGTGGCGATGATAACCAACTCGCCCTTCTTGATGCCCGTGCCGTCGACCAAAACATGTCCGCCGGCTTCCTCGATTCTGCTCAGGTAGGGCTCCCAGGTCGCGGCCGCGTCCACGTCGCGATGCAGCAGGGCGGTCACCAGATCAGCGGGCGGCAGGTGAATCAACTTGATGTCGCTGAGCTGCAGTCCGGCGTTTTTGAGCACGACATAAAGCAAGTGGTGCGCATAGGAACCCTTGGTCACGGCCACCCGCTTGCCGCGCAAATCCGTCGGTGACTTGATGGGCGAGTCCTTGGGCACCACCACAGCCAGAGCCTTGGGGCCAACTGCGGCGATGCCAATAATGCGAGTATTCTGTCCGGCCGAGCGGGCAATGATCGCTGGGGTGTCGCCCATGAAACCCACGTCCTGCTGGCCAGCGGCGAAGGATTCATTTTCCGGCGGACCAGCCACGAAGGATGACCACTTGACCGTCACGCCGTCTTTGGCAAGATCGTCTTCCAGCCAATGCTTTTGCTTGGCGACGAAGATGGGCGCGTAGTGTGGCGCCGGCTGGGTCGCGATGCGTAGCTCGGTGGCCTGGGCAGGCGAGCCCAAAGTCGACAGGGAGGTCAGCAGAATGGTTGAGACAAGAGCGCCGGCGAGCTTCATCAGTCGGGTTCCTTTCATAGCCGTTGCAGCAAGTACCATCCGGTTCGTATACCCGAAGCCTGTTCGGCCGGCAAGACAAAGCGGCCGGCGCAGAAGACGTTAGGCGCCGGCTCTGCATGCCGCAAACTTCCTCTTGCCAGCGCACGTCTCTAATGCTAGACATGCGTTCGCTGTGACACGGGTGCTCTTGCGCGGGGTGGATTCACCCGCCGTGTGAGGATTTCGACCCGTTTTAAGACAAATCAGGAGACACCATGAGCATCGCGAGCAAAGTCAGTGCCTTCTTGGTTGGCGCCTTCGCAATCGCCGCGGCGGCAGCCGCCGCCACCCCGCAAACCATCCGGTTCGGGGTCGGCCCAGGCCCCTACGGAGATCTGGTCACCAAGGCGATCAAGCCCGGGTTGGAGAAGAAGGGCTACAAGCTGGAACTGGTCACCTTCCAGGATTGGGTGCAGCCCAATCTGGCGCTCGGCAACAAGGAAACCGAGGTGAATGTCTTTCAGCACCGGCTCTACCTGGAAAAATTCTCCAAGGACCACAATCTCCAGCTCTCGCCTGTCATCCGCATTCCCACAGCGGGGTTGGGACTCTACTCCAAGAGGGTGAAGACACTTGACCAGCTCAAGCCCGACGACGAGGTGACGTTGCCTCTGGATCCCACGAATCTGGCCCGAGCCCTGCGGTTTCTTCAGAAGGCCGGATTGATTACCCTTAAAGCCAGCATCGATCCCACCAAGGCGTCAGAGAAAGATATCGCGACCAATCCGAAGGGGCTGAAGTTCGTGCCCACCGAAGCGGCCCAGATTCCCCGAACCTTGGGCAGTGCCACCATCGCGGTTGTCCCGGGAAACTTTGCGATTGCAGCGGGGCTCAAACTCAACGATGCGATCGTGCTGGAAACACTGGACGAGGACATCAAGATCGTGGTGGCCGTGCGGACCGAGGATCTCGAGAAGCCCTGGGTGAAAGACATTACCGCCGTGGTCGAAAGCGAGGCTTTCCACAAGGCCGTGGAGGACAAGAAGAATATCTTCTCCAGCTTTCAGAAGCCGGATTGGTACTTGGCCAAGTGGGCGAAGAAATAGTGGGCACAGGAAGGGCCGATTTGCCTAAGAGGTGACGCAATTCGAGGATCTGAGGGGATGAGCGTCAAACTGGAGATAGAGGGGAACGGGTCCGTGCGTGCTCACTGCTTGCGTCGCGCAACAGGGTGTCTTTGTGCTGGAACTGAAAAACATCTACGTGCGGTTTCATGGCCGTGGTCGAGTCACCGAGGCGGTACGCAATGCCTCCCTGCACGTCGACCAAGGGGAAGTCTATGGTATCGTGGGCACCAGCGGGGCCGGCAAGAGCACACTCCTGCGCACCATCAATCTGTTGGAACGCCCCGAGTCCGGGGAAATCAGGGTGCATGGTCAGGAGATCAGCCATTTCGACGGGGATGAGCTGCGGCAGGTCCGACAAAAGATCGGAATGGTGTTCCAGCACTTCAACCTGGTGAACTCCCGCAGCGTATACGACAACATCGCGTTGCCTCTGCGTGCCGCTGGCGCGGCAAAGGACTTCATTCAACGGCGCGTCCCGGAGCTACTGGACTTGGTGGAGCTGCGGGAGAAGGAATCCGTGTTTCCCGGGCAGCTGTCTGGAGGCCAGAAGCAGCGTGTGGGGATTGCGCGCGCTCTGGCGAATAACCCAGACCTCTTGTTGTGCGACGAGCCCACATCGGCGCTGGATATCGAGACGGCCGAGGCCATTTTGGATCTGCTGGCTGGCATCAATCGCCGTCTCGGCGTGACCATCGTCGTGATCTCGCATGAGATGGCGGTCATCAAGAAGATCTGCCATCGCGTGGCCGTCATGGCGGATGGCGAGATTGTGGAGGAGAACGATGTGTATGAGTTGTTCTCGGCTCCCAAGCATGCGCTGACGAAAGAGCTGGTGGAGAAGTCGCTCAACCTGAAATTGCCGGCTCGAATCACTGCCAACGTTACCGGAAAACTGCTGCGCTTGGTCTACCTGGGGGCAGGGGCTGAGGAAGCCATCCTGGCAGATACCATCCACAATCATCAGGTCCAGATCAACATCCTGCATGGGCGCATCGAGTACATTGACGATCGGCCAATCGGCATTCTTATTGTGTCTTTGAACGGAACAGACAGCCAGGTCGCGCGGGCTCTGGAACATCTCAGGGCAAGGGTGGCCAGGCTGGAAGAGATTCGCCATGGGTGATGTGAGCTGGGACGTTCTTTTGCCGGATCTGGGCAAGGCCATGGGCGAGACGGGCCTGATGGTTGGGGCGAGCCTGGCGCTGGCCCTGGCCCTGGGGCTGCCCCTGGGATTTCTTCTGTTCCTTACCCGAAACGGTATGTTGTTGGAGAATCGCATTCTGCACTTCGTGGGCGGGTTGCTCACGAACTTTGTCCGCTCCCTGCCCTTCGTTATCCTTTTGATCTTGGTGTTGCCCCTCTCACTGGTCGTAACCCACCATTCCACGGGACCGATTGCCGCCACTGTGCCGCTCGCCATCGCGAGCATCGCTTTCTACGCACGGCTGGTAGAAGTGGCGCTTTGCGAGGTGAACCGCGGTGTAATCGAGGCCGCCCAGGCGCTTGGCGCGGGAACCTGGTTGATCATCCGCGAAGTCCTGCTGCCAGAGTCGCTGGCTGGACTATTGCGGGCCTTCACTGTGACGGCGATCAGTCTCATCGGCTACTCGGCCATGGCCGGCGTCGTGGGCGGCGGAGGCATCGGATTCCTGGCCATCAACTACGGCTACTACCGCTACGAGACCGGCGTGATGATTGTGACGGTGGTCGTTCTGATATTGCTGGTCCAGTCGGTACAATATCTCGGAGACTGGAGCGCCAACCGGATTGACCACAAGAGGTAGGTAGACCAGTCGATGTTCACGACCTGGAGCTTGTCCGACTTCCTTTTGCACCCAAGGTGACCGTGGGCGACAGACGAAAATTTGCCATCCTGGAGTACGATTCGTCTCCGCGCGGAATCGTGCAGCCCAGCCATGTGGTCAAGCCCATCGACGTTTCGCCCCACTGCGTGCTGTGCTTTTTTCATGAAGTGATCCAGGAATTGGTTGCGGCGGGACTTGCCAAGCAGATCCACGCCCTGGAAACCACAGCCGGCCCACAGCCTGTCTATGAGATTCTGACTGGCGACCGTCGCGTGACGGTGATCCATCCCGGGGTGGGCGCGCCGATGGCCGCGCTGACCATGGAGAAGGCGCTGGCGCTGGGGTGCCGCAAGTTCATTGTGGTCGGTGGGGCGGGCGTGCTTGATGGCCGGGCTGAGGTCGGCCGGATCATTGTTCCAAATGCGGCGGTGCGCGATGAGGGAACCAGCTTCCACTACCTGCCGCCCTCCCGCGAGGTCCGCCCAAGTCCTGAGGCCGTCACTGCCATCGAGTCGATTCTGCGCGAGGATCGGCTGGACTACCTTTTGGGGAAGACGTGGACCACGGATGCATTCTTCCGCGAAACGCCTGCGCGGGTGGCCTTGCGCAAGCAGGAGGGCTGTCTCACCGTCGAGATGGAGGCGTCGGCGCTGTTTGCGGTGGCCCGCCACCGCCAGGTCGTCCTGGGCCAGATTCTCTACGCGGGCGACGTTGTGTGTGCTGACAAGACCTGGGATCCGCGCAACTGGCAGCGTGCCTCCTGCCGCGGAAGCCTTCTCTCACTGGCCGTGCGCGCTTGCCTGCGCCTGTGAATTCTTCCGGATCGGCCCGTCAAAGCCTGTTCCAGAAAACGGCGGCTTGTCTCTTAAGATAGAATGTTCCACACTGTGGACGTCTGAACCCATGGGACGTACGCCACACCAGCACCCGCATCCGCATGGCCATGATGCCGGCGTGCTCAGCGTCTACCGCGCAACCTTCCCATCCAAGGCAGACGTCATCGCCGAGACCAGCGACCCAGCCACCAGTGCCATGATCGAGCACCTGGCTGCCCTGGGGTGCGACACCTGCTTCGATCGGTTCGACGCGCAGAAACCCCACTGCGCCTTTGGCCTGGCGGGCAGTTGCTGCCGCATGTGCAATATGGGTCCCTGCCGCATCACCGCGAAAAGTCCCGTGGGCGTGTGTGGCGCCAATGCCGACGTGATCGTCGCCCGCAACCTTCTGCGCTGGGTGGCCGCGGGTGTGGCCGCCCATGCGGCGCGCGGGCGCGAGGTCATGCTGGCCCTCAAAGCCGCCGCGGAAGGAAGATTGGATCTCCCTATCCTGGGCGAGACGAAGGTGCGCAAGACCGCAGCCGCCCTTGGACTGGCCGACGAGCCCGATCTGCGCAAACTCGCGGGCGTCCTGGCCGATGTGCTTTTGGAAGATTTGGGGAGGGTGGTTCCGGGCAGCCATCGCACCCTGCATGCCCTGGCGCCAGCCGAGCGCATCGAGACCTGGCGCAAACTCGGCATCCTGCCCATCGGCGCCTACCAAGAAGTAGCCGAGGCGCTTCACCGCACCAGCACGGGCACCGACGGGGATTGGCGCAGCATCATGGATCAGATGCTTCGCTGTGGCCTGGCCTTCGCCTGGAGCAGCGTGGTCGGGTCGTCCATTGCAATGGACGCGCTCTATGGACCGCCCAAGCGTTCGCGTGTGGAGGCCAATCTTGGATCGCTTCGCGATGGCTACGTGAACATCGCCCTGCACGGCCATTCGCCAGTGCTGGTGGACGCCATCGTCAGCGCCAGCCGGGAAGGCGAAATGGAAGCCCTGGCGACGCAGATTGGCGCCAAGGGCTTGCGCCTCTACGGCATCTGCTGTTCGGGCCTTTCCGCCCTGTATCGGCGAGGCAACGTGCAGCCGCTCGCCAACGCCGTGGGGGCGGAGCTTGCGCTCGGCACCGGGGCGCTCGATCTGTGGGTGGCCGACATGCAGGACGTCTATCCAGCTATCATGGACGTGGCGGCCTGCGTGCAAACCCCGGTGATCACCACCAGCGATTCCTGCCACCTGCCCGGCGCCGAGCACATCGCCTTCGACCATGACCACGGGAATCTCGCCGAAGCGAAAGATCTTGGTCGCCGGATCGTCCGCGAGGCCGTGACGAGCCATGGGCTTCGGCGCCATATCGCGCGCCATGTGCCCGACGTTTCCATCACCGCCGAGGTCGGGTTTTCCCTGGAAAACATCGTGGAAACCTTTCACGGACTCGGTCCGCTCGTCGATGCCCTGAAGCAGGGAGTCCTGCGCGGCATCGTCAATCTCGTGGGGTGCAGCAACCCCAAGGTCATGTACGAGCGCGCGGTGACGACCGTTGCGGACGCGCTCATCGCCAACGACATCCTAATTCTCACCAACGGGTGCGCTTCCTTTCCCCTGCTCAAGCTTGGCTATTGCCACGCGGAGTACCTGGCCCGCTCGGGACCGGGGCTGCGCCACCTTCTGGCCGGAGCGAATCCCTTGCCTCCGGTTTGGCACATGGGCGAGTGCCTGGACAACGCGCGCGCCTCGGCCCTGTTCCGCGCGCTCTCCGATGCGCTCGCCATTCCTTTGCGGCAACTGCCGTTCGCTTTTGCCAGCCCCGAGTGGTCGAACGAAAAGGGCGTGGGCGCGGCCTTGAGCTTCCGTCTTCTCGGCCTGGATTCCTACCACTGCGTGCACGCCCCGACCTTGGGTTCGCAGAACGTCCAACGCTTCCTTGGCGAGGAGACCCGCGCAACGCTCGGAGGAGTCATGGTCGTGGACCCCGACCCTATCGCCCTGTCACGCAAGATTCTGTCCGACCTCAAATCGCGCCGAAGCGCCTTGGGATGGACCGAAAACAACCACCCGTCAAACCATGGAGGAACTTCGTGAAGAGCCACCGCCGTACCCATCTTGCCGCGTGCATCGCCCTGACCCTGGCCTGGCTGGGCATCGCCCCCGCCTTGCAGGCGGAGAGCGCCACTGCCAAGCCGACACTGACCATTGGCTACCTTCCCATCACCGACCACCTGACGATTATCGCCAAGGAAAGAAAAACATTTACCCAGTCCGAGCTCAAACCCGTGAAATTCGGCTCTTGGCCCGAGCTGGCCGAGGCCCTGAAGGCTGGCGCCGTGGATGGCGCCTTCGTGCTCAGTCCCATCGCCATCAACCTGCGCCAGAAAGGCGCGCCCTTGCGCGCGGTGCTCCTCGGTCACCGCAACGGCTCGGTCATCACGGTGCGGGCCGACGGGGACATCCACACCCCCGCCGATCTCAAGGGACACACCGTCGCCATCCCCAGCCGCTTTTCCACACACAGCATTTTGCTCCACCGGCTGCTGGCCAAATTCAACCTGGATCCTGACAAGGATTTGAAGATCATCGAACTCGCGCCACCCGAAATGGTGAATGCGCTGGCCACCAAGCGGATCGACGCCTTCATCGTCGCCGAGCCCTTCGGCGCCCAGGCGGAACTGCAGAAGGTGGGACGCGTGTTGATCCTTTCCAAGGACATCTGGCCCGACCACATCTGCTGCGTGCTCAATCTCCAGCAGAAAGTGATCGATGAACGGCCCGAGGCAGTGCAGGAGTTGATCTCCGCCCTGATCGCCACCGGCCACGAGATCACGCAGGATCCGCGCGCGGCTGCCAAGAGTTCGAAGGCGCTGCTCGGGCAGAAACCCGAGGTCATCGAACATGTTCTGACCACGCCCAAAGATCGGGTCACCTATGAAAAGCTCGTACCCGAGATCGCCGATTTCGTCGCGACCCAAGATGCGCTGATCAACCTCGGCGTGCTCAAGGAGCGCATCGACCTCAAGGCGTACCTCGACGACCATTTCGCCAGGAAGGCCGGCGCCGGGAAATTGCAGTGAAACGAGCCATCGCCTGGCGCATCGGGCTTGGCATTGTGGGTCCGGCCCTCATCGTGTTCCTGTGGTGGCGCGTTTCGCGACGCTATACACCCGACCAGTTTCCTGGGCCGGTCGAGGTCGTGGCGGCTTGGCGGGAGATTCTTGCCGACGGTTCGCTGGCAACGCATGTGAAGATCAGCCTGCTGCGCTTCTCTGCCGCCTATTTGCTGGCGTTGGTGACCGCATTGCCCTTGGGGTTCTCGCTAGGCTGGTGGACGCGCGGATTGGATTTGTTCGATCCGGCCATCCAGATTCTCCGTCCCATCTCGCCCATTGCATGGTTTCCATTGGCGGTTCTGTGGTTCGGCGTCGGCAATGCACCCGCCATCTTCATCATCACGCTGTCGGCGTTCTTTCCCATCCTGCTTTCGACCGTTAGTGCGGTGCGGGCCATTCCGCCCGCCTATCTGCGAGTGGCCGCCAACTTCGGCGCGAAACGCCTCTTGCTTCTGCGAGCCGTCTTGTTGCCAGCTGCGTTCCCCACCATTGTCGTCGGCCTGCGCATCGCAACCGGCGCGGCGTGGATCCACTTGGTCGCGGGCGAAATGCTAGGGGCGCAATCGGGACTCGGGTTTCTGATTGTGGACTCACGCAATTTTCTGCGCACCGACCTGATTGTGGCCGGCATGCTGACCGTCGGCATCCTCGGCTTGGTCATTGATCGCCTGGTGGCCTGGGCCGAGCGGCGCGTGCGATTCGCCTGGGGACTTGGGCAATGATGAGCATTGAACTGCGCGACGTCAGCAAGCGCTTTCGAGATGCGCGCGGCAAAGAGCGTGGCGTCCTGAAGGATGTAAACCTCGTCCTGCCAGAAAGAACCTTCACTTGTCTGCTCGGCCCAAGCGGTTGCGGCAAGACCACGCTCATGAATCTTGTAGCCGGTTTCGACAAACCATGTGCAGGCAGTGTGGCGATCAATGGTGTCCGAGTACAGGGCCCCGACCCCAGTCGCAGCGTCATCTTTCAGGACTATGGCCTGTTCCCCTGGCGAACGGCGCTCGGCAATGTACTGTTCGCCCTAGCGGCCAAGGGCCAACATGGCAAGGAAGCCCGGGCCACGGCGATGCACTACCTGGATCTGGTCGGCCTTGGGCAAGCAGCCCACCAACATCCGCAACAGCTGTCCGGTGGCATGCGACAGCGCGTGGCCCTGGCCCGTGCCCTGGCGGTGCGGCCTGACATGCTTCTTATGGATGAACCGTTCGCGGCGCTCGACACCTTCACGCGTTTCCGCCTGCAGGACGAACTGCTGCGGCTGTGGGCTGAACGACGCCCGACGGTGATCTTCGTGACCCACGACATCGACGAAGCCGTCTACCTGGCCGAGCGCGTCCTGGTTATGGCGCCCGATCCGGGCCGCATCACCCATGACATGACCATCGATTTGCCACGCCCCTGCGATCGCACGCATCCACTCTTTCTCGAAGCCCGAGGGAAGATTTTTCAGGCGCTTTCTCTCGCGCAAAGGGACACAGTCGAATACGCGATCTGACCGATATGGGAATTCGTCGGCCCGCCAGTCGAGTGCCTTCACTGCGGCCGCGGCAGGATCAGCAGGGGCCGCGCTGGCGTTCGGACGGACGCGAATTCCTCGTCGTCGATGCGGCCCGTGGCCTCAGGCAAGGTGACGGTGCCTGACAAGGCGAAGTGCAACGGCACAATGATGACCCTGGGCAGGGAATCGGAATCGAGCTTGCTTCGCAGGGTGAGCGCGCCCTGCACCTGCCGAACCCCCGAAACTGGTTCAGCGAGGGAGGCACCAGGAGGAAGCGGGATTCGCACCACCACGGGAACGCCCCGGCCCAAATCATGGCGAAGGCTGACTTGCAGCGAGGCCGTGCTGTGCGCCATCGGCGGGTTGGAAACGGCCAGTTCCAGATGCAGGGGACTTTGGCTGGAATCAAGCGGCCGCTTGAACGGACGGAATAGCGAGCGCTCTATCCGTGCCAGCACTGTGGACGACGTAGCTTCGAGGCGGACCTGAACTGCGGCCGCGGTCAGGGGCACTGTGGTCGATCCATCGGCCGCCACATTGACCTTGCCTCGCTCAATGACCTTCCCCTTGTCCGACAATGCCGTCCAACCGACAATTGCGAGCGACGGCACCGGGGCATCGGCGTCGAGCAGGACCCGCAGTGCCAGGCGTGTGGCCTCAGTCGATCCGAACCCGCCCAGACTGTCCCGCTCAAGCAGAAGCCGGGGCCACAGCGCCATCCCTTTCGCCTTGGAGGGTTGATTGCCGCCCAACTTTCTGGCGGTCAGCAACGCCGCAATCACCTTGGATCGCGCCGCACGATCGGCCACCAAATTTCCCGAAAGCACAATCGTGCCATCCTGGCCGCCCAACACCGATGCGGCCAAACGATCGGCCAGTGCGGAGGTCACAGTGGCTTGCGCTGGCCAGTCCCGCAAGGCAAGCACGGCCCTGGCCAAGAGCAACGGATCGTTCGTGCCCGCCAATTGCTGAATCGTCGAAGCCAGGAATGCTGTCCAGCACGCCCGCTCAGTCCCCTCTGCCGATTGAGGCGCGACCTCCAGCCAATTGAACATGGACACCAGAGAAGACGCCTTTGTCGAAGGACACTCATCCTCACGACGGTGAGATTGATTCTGCTTGGGCGGTTCAGTCAGAAGCTCCCAGCGCTGACCGCGTTCGTACAATGGCTTTTCCCCAGCGGTTTCGGAGTGCTTCTTGCGCAGCAGATCCCGCCGCGCCACCACCTGCTTGGCGAGCTCGCGGGCGCGAATCGCCAGCGGATGGGCCTCGCCGCCCCGGACCATTGCCCACGCCCGCACGCGACCAAAGACTTCCAGGGCATCGGCCATGGCCCGCGCCCCATTCAGGTGTTCCGGCTGCAATGATTCCAAGGCCGCGGTCAATACCGGCGCCAATCCCCTTTCCAGAATCAGCCGCGGCGGCCCGATCGGTGGCGTGTCCGCATTCAGCGCGGGCAGGGCCAACGTCGCCTCCTGTTCCAGCCACGCCGCATTCGAGGCTGTGAACAATTCTCCCGCGGGTTTGATCGTCCATTGGTGGCGAACCCGATCCGCGACCGCAGAAGCAGCGTCGGTCAGCACCACGTCGAGCACGCCGGTTCCCGCCCCGGCCCCGCGCACCCGCACAATAGTGGTTGCCGTGGACTCGGCAGGCACGCGAAGACTGCGTCGGGCTCCCTTGGAATCCGTGAGCTGGGCTGCCCCCGAGGCGGACAATTGCAGTGAAACTGTATGGGATTCCTGGGTCCGATTGCGTACGTCCACTGCCACGTCCACTTCATCGCCGACAATCCACGTCGCGCCGGTGTTCACCTTGGCCGACAGAGGCAGCGATATCGGCACATCCACGCTGGTCACCGCGGGCGTGGCTTGGTCTGGCACGCCGATGAGCACGATCTGCCACGTGGTCTCGGCATCGCCGAGCGGAACGGTCAGTTGCGCATGACCGTGGTCGTCGGTGCGAACCGGGGGCAACCACCGCCCGGGGCCCGGATCGATGCCTGCGCTTGCTCGCCCGTAGCCGGTACCCCCGCCACCACCACCCTTGCCCACCGTGCCGAATCCACCCACGCCGTACGCCTCCCCCGTCTGATTGCCCACAATCGTTCCTGTCAGTTCCTCCAAGGTCTTCTTCCAGGCTTCCACGGTCTCGTCACCCACCTGCATGTCCCATTTTGCGTCGACCAGACGATCTTCCTCCACCGCCCGCGCATACGGCGATTTCGACGCCAGCACGCGCTGGAAGGGATCGAAGAGATCATCGTCCGTTCCAAATCGGCCGTCAGGTCCGGCAGACACCAGGCGAAATCCAGGCACCACGGAAAGAAATGGGATGCGCGGCCCGGAGGCGCGCGAAAAGGTCAGCCCATGAGCCCAGGGATCGAGCAAGGCCCCGGCTTCAATCACCTCTTCGCGCACCAGCCTCCGCAACAACGCGTTCGGCTCACGCAGCATCGGCTCGTCCGGGCCAAGCTTATGTTCAAAGAGATACGTGCGCAGAGCAGACAAGACGCGAAACAGCTTCAATCGCGCGACCCGACGCCCGACATTGTCGTACTTGACCTGTGGATCGATTGCCATCAAGTCCGACAATCGCCACGGCTCGCCCCCCGGTGTTGTCGGAGCCTCCGCCATGGCCTCGGTCACCAAGGTGAGCATCTCGGGATTCAGCGCAGAGCCGGTCGCACGGCGAATGCGCACATCGCGCAGCCGTTCAGGATCCCCACTCGATTCAAACACCGCCCCTTCAAGCGATTGGACGATCTCTCGAAATGCGCTTTCAATTTCCGCATGCACGGTCGCGGGCGGATCGAAAGCCGGTGCAATGGATTCGGGTGATTGGTTGGCCAATCCCGCCCAGCGCTCACGTTCAAATCGAGCCTCTCCGTCGAGAAATCCGTCGACATCGTCAGCGCTGACATCGAAGGAGCCGGCCAGGGAACGTCGCGTGTCGAGCGCCAGGAGGCTGTCGGGGTGCGTGCCCCCGAATTTGTCGAAGACCACCGCGCCCACACTGCCCGGCAGGGGTTGCCCATGACCGTCGCTGAGATCCGCTTCCAGCACCACCGCGCCCCCCGGCGCCAGCCGTCCGCCCTCCGCGCGTTTTGCCACCAGGCGGGGCAGCACCCGCGGTAGCACCAGCACGCTTGCTGGCAGCACGCGCTTGTTCTTGTCCGATGGAATCCCCGCAGCGCTCATGGTCCATAGGCCCTGGGCGAAGGGCGGAATGGCAACCGCGCCCCAGCCAGAATCGCCCAGCCAAGCACTGCTGGTCACCGCCCCATGCGGCCCAACAAGCACCACGCTCGACATCCCTGACTTGGCCCCGAAGATGCGCACCGTCAAGTCATCCCCGGCGCGAACCATCGGGCGCTCGGGTCGCACCACGGCCAGGACATCGCGATCCACCGACAAACAGCGTTGAAACGACTGGGGCGACTTGGCGAGGCCGGGAATCGCAGACAGCAAGCGAATCCGCAGTGTCGCGGCCACGTTCCCTGCACAGCCAGAGTGGGCCTCTTCGGAAACAGTGGCGCCCACCTCGCGGGGCACCTTCCACGTCACGTCGCCCCAGCCTCGTTCATCGGTTCGCAGCCGTGCCGCCAGGCCATGTCCTTCGACAGTGAATTCAGCCGCAATCGGCTTTCCCGCCAAAGTCGCGTGAACAAACACTCGCTGCGCCTGCCCCGGCAGCAGAACCCCCAGCTCGGGCGTCACGTCCACATCGGGGGCGGGGGTTTGCAGCGCGAGCACAGCCTCGGCGGAAAGGAAATGCCCTTGCACCGTGGTTCTTGCCACTACAGTCAAATCGCTGCCCCGTGAAGAGATGGTCTTCGGCGTATCCACAGTAACCGTGATTTTGCCGTTCCCATTGGTCACCGCCTCAGTCGAGGCCCGCTGCCAAGCGGAATCGTCCATGGGCGCATGGGTGCCGCGCGGCCCAACCCAATAGCGCAAAGGGCATTTCGCCAGTTCTTGTTCCACACCGTCGCGCAGTTGAATCTCGAAGGCGGCAACCGTGCCCGGCGCCGCCGAGGGCGTCGTCCAGCGAACCCTCATATTCGGCAGCTCGGGTGTTTCCTCACGCACGCCAAGGGTCTGCGAGGCGTCTGCTTCCTCGCCCTGGCCCAACGCCGTACGCGCTGTCAGCGTCCAAGTCCAATCGGGATCATCAGTGAAAGGCACGCGGACTTCCGTCGTCGCCATTCCAGCCCTGTCAGTCACCAGGCGCGAAGAGACGCGAGCGACGCTTCCTTCTTGTAGCGCCACATCCACGGATCGGCCGGACACGGGTTGCCCGGTCACCTGATCGCGAAGCAACACCCAGGTCGACACTGTACCGCCCGGCACCACCTTGGTGTCACTGACGCGCAGCTCGATGGCATAGCGGTGCAGCCTTGTAATCTCGACCGTGCGAGTCCGCTCGTGCCCGCGCCAGCGCGCCGACAAGAGCAGCGACAGCTTGTCTTTGCCGGGCGGGACCTCGACCTCAAGGTGGGCGCGGCCCGATTCATCGCAGGTTCCGCTGACGGCCGCAGGAACCGACGACGCGTCTGGGCCCAGGGTTTCGGGATCCCAGGTGGCCTCAACCTGCGCCCCGGGCAGCGGGGCCAACGTGGAAACCGTCGGAAATCCAAACACCCCCAATTGCACAGGCACCCGCCCGCCTGCCGCGGCCTGCGTGGGGGCGTGGACGAATAGGTCCAGGCCGCGCGCCGCAAGATCGGTGGGGGCCGCGTCCCCTGACCGGGCAATTGCAACCAACATGACCGGAAGCAGGATCCGTGTGGTGCGCAAGAGGGGCCTCCACTCTCAAGACACCCAAGACAGCGGAAAGTTCCCAGGTATTGGGGAGGGACTGGGGTGATCTGGCGTCAGGGGCCAACCCGGGGCACCATGGAGACTGGCGCCTTGTTCAAGTTGCACGCTTGTGTGGTGATCCATGACGACCAAGACCCGTTTTCCCATCCGCTTCGATCCTTGGTTTCGGGGCCTTTCGACTATTCTCTTGCTGCCGCCCTCTGGTTCCTACGTCGAGATAGACGGCGACCAGGTGAGCGTGCGCATGGGCTGGGCTTTTCGCACCCATTTTTCTCGCCTGGCCATGAGCAAGGTGGCTGCATCCAACGCCCACCCGGCAAGCCGTGGCGTGCATGGTTTTTGGGGACGATGGCTGGTCAACGGATCCGGCAACGGCATTGTCGCGATCGATCTCTGCCCCAAACAGCGCGCCTACGTGGTTGGTATGCCGGTCGGCCTGCGCCAACTGATTGTGAGCGCCGAAGATCCCGAGAAACTCATCGCCACGCTGACGCCGAAGGCACGGTAGTTCTCGAAGCCCGCGGGAAGATCTCTCAGGCGCGCTCCCTCGTGCAAGGGAACACAGCCGAACACGCGATCTGACATGGGAATTCAATCAGCCTGCCAGCGCTTGCTCGACATCCTCCAGCAGGTCTGCCTCGTTCTCGCAGCCGACGGAAAGGCGGACCAGGCCGGGGTCGATGCCGCTGGCAAGGCGTTCCTGCTCGGTGATGCGCGCCAGGGTCGCGGGAAACTGCACCAGGCTTTCCACGCCGCCCAGGCTGGTGGCTGCGACGAAAAGCCGGAGTTGGCTGGAGAACTTCAGCCCGGCTTCCTCGCCACCGTGCAGTTCGACCGAAACCATGCCGCCAAAGCCCTTCATCTGACGGCGGGCCAGATCGTGGGCCGGGTGGCTGGTCAGTCCCGGATAGTGCACGCGTGCCACTGCGGAATGTCCCTCCAGCAGGCGAGCCACGGCCAAGGCGTTGGCATTGTGGCGCGCCATGCGCAGTTCCAGGGTGCGCAGACCGCGCGTGACCAGCCAGGCGTCGAAAGGCCCGAGCACGGGGCCGGTGATGCGCAAATAGTCCCACGCACGAGAGATGGCTTCACGGTCCGTGGCCAGCACGCCCGCCACGACATCCGAATGTCCGGCCAGATACTTGGTCGCGCTGTGCACGACGGCGTCGGCGCCCAGCGCCGCCGGACGGGTGTTTACCGGCGTGGCAAATGTACTGTCGACAACCAGGCGCGCGCCGTGCGCGTGGGCGAGTCTTGCTAGTGCGGCGATATCGACGCAGTCGAGGGTGGGATTCGCCGGCGTCTCGGTAACAATGATCCGAGTTGCGGGCTCGATAGCCGACTCATAGGCGGCGATATCGGGCGAGTTGACCACCGAGTGGCGCACGCCAAATCGGCCAAGGAGGCGACTCACCAGATTCCGTGTCTCTCCATAGATCGTTCGGGCTACAACCACGTGGTCGCCAGGGCCGACCCAGGGCACGAGGGCCAGCGTCATAGCGGCGGCGCCGCTGCTGGTGGCCAGCGCAGCTTGAGTGCCCTCGAGCGCGGCCACGATGGTCTCCATCTGGCGGCCATTCGGATGACCCCAGCGGGCGTAGAACTCGGTGGGCGCCTCCTGCGACGACAATTCCAGGCCGTCCTGCACGTGATCCCAACGATAGGTCGAGCTCTGGAAGATGGCGGGGGACACGGAACGGCCTGGGACGTCTTCGGCCCCGGCGTGCAAGGTGAGGGTTGCTACACCCCATTGACTGGGTTCGCTCATGAGAGAGAGGCCTGCCAAGAAAAATTGGAGCGAGCCGGCGGACTGGGGGGAAAGAAAGGAATACCCTGCGGTGTCTCCGGTACGCTCCGCTGTCCACTATAGTGAAGCGCAACGCCGTATGCAAGAGCGCTGTTGCCAGATAGCCAAAAATACTTCCAACCGGCGCCTGTGCGCGTCGGTCGGCAAGACAGCGCGTCCTTTATCGTTGACATTGCGGCGTCTGTGCCCTAGGGTCGCGTTGGAATACGACCGCACATGCCCAAGCGTCCCCGACCACAATCGACCGCTCGTCCGCGACGGGCCCGGGCGGACAGCCTGAAGAGCGAGGTCGCCAAGCACGTTGGCCATCTGGGCGCCAGCGTGGTTGGCTTTGCCCCGGTCGAGCGCTGGGCTGCCCATGGCGAGGTGCCCGAGGCCTACCGGCCTGAGGCCATTTGGCCCGCGACCCGCACCGTCATCGTCTTTGCCGTGCCCATGCTGTTGCCGGTGCTCGAATCCACGCCGTCCATCAACTACCAGGAGATGTACGACACCTCGAACCGGCTGCTTGATGACATTGGATATCGCCTCGCCACCTGGCTGTGCGAGCGCGGCCACGCGACGGTGTTTCTGCCCCGCGACGGCTACGGCAGCCTGGATGTGCTGCTGGAGAACCGATTTGCCTCCTTCAGCCACACCTATGCAGCCAAGTACGCAGGGCTGGGCACAGTCGGTGTTTCGCGCAATTTGCTGACACCGAAGTGGGGTCCGCGCGTGCGCTTCGGCTCTGTGTTCACAGCCCGCCAGCTTGCCGGCGATAAGGAAGTGCCGGGTGATTTGTGCAACCAATGTGGGATTTGCGAACGGCTGTGCCCGACCCAGGCCATCCGCGCGCGCACCGACGGGATTATCGGCGATCTCGACAAAGACGCTTGCACGCGGCACCACATCGAATTGAAGAAGGAAAGGCGCTGGCCCTGTGGCATCTGCGCCAAGGTGTGCCCAGTAGGCCAGGACCGTCGCCTCTTTGATAGCCGCAGCACCAAGCACTACCTGGACGAGAAAGCCGCGATCGAGGCCAATCCGGCGGACCCGCGCTACCGGAACTTGGTTCACCTGCGCCGCCACGGTTCGCGCGGGACACGAATCGTGTGAGGAGCTGCATGCCGCCTTCCATCGATATCCGCAATGTGAGCAAGAGCTACGGCGGAGGCACTGCGCCGGGCGGGCTGCTCGCTTTGGACGATGTGGGCCTGCAGGTTGGCCAGGGGGAATTCCTGGCGATCCTCGGGCCGAGCGGTTGTGGCAAATCGACCCTGCTGCACGTGGTGGCTGGGCTGACACCGGCGCGGGGCGAGATACTGGTGCAGGGGAAAAGAATCACTGGCCCGGGTCTCGACCGAGGCGTGGTCTTCCAGGACTACGCTCTGTTTCCCTGGCGCACGGTGCTCGACAACGTGGCCTTCGGTCTGGAGATGAAGAAGATCCCCCGTCACCTGCGAGCGGCGTGGGCGCACAAGTACGTGGCCTTGGTTGGGCTGTCGGGTTTTGAAGATCGCTACCCGGCGCAGCTTTCCGGCGGCATGAAGCAAAGGGTGGCCATCGCGCGGGCCTTGGCCTTCGACCCCGAAGTGCTGCTCATGGACGAGCCGTTCGCTGCACTGGACGCCCAGACCCGCGAGATCTTGCAGACCGAACTGCTGCGCATATGGGAGCAAACGAGCAAGACCATCCTGTTTGTCACCCACGCCATCGACGAGGCCATTTTCTTGGCCCAGCGGGTGGTGGTGATGACAGCACGGCCGGGCCGGATCAAGCAGATCGTTGACATCGACTTGCCCTGGCCACGGGTTGATAGCGACGTGCGCTCGTCACGGCCGTTTGCCTTGCTTCGCCACCGCATCTGGGAGCTGCTCGCTGGGGAAGTGGAGAAGGCGCAGCATCTTGCGTCCCCAAGGGATCCTCTTCCGGGGCGCGGGCACGATGGCGGGGCGGCGGACGCTGTGGCCCAGGAGGTTGTCTGAGATGCGAGGGCTACTTCTGCGTGTATCCGTGGCGTTCGGCCTCTTGGCACTGTGGGAAGGGTTGCCGCGCATTGGGTTGGTTAACCCGAATTTCTTGCCGCCCGCATCTGAGGTAGCCCGGACGCTGTGGGGACTCCTGGTGAGCGGCGAACTGTTACGCCACGCATGGGTCAGTCTCGACCGGATTTTGCTCGGTCTAGCGGTGTCCATATTGGTGGGGGTTCCACTGGGAATCTTCATGGGCTCGTGGAAGACGTTCGAGCGCACGCTGGATGGGCCGTTGCAGGCCGGGCGCCAGGTGTCGGCCATCGCGCTGTTCCCCGTGTTCATCCTGTTCTTCGGAATCGGCGAAGTGTCCAAGGTTGTGATCATCTTCTGGGCCTCGGTCTGGCCCATCCTGCTCAATACCACCATTGGCGTGAAGACAGTTGATCCCGTGCTTATCCGTTCGGCGCGGTCGATGAGCGCGCGGGGCGCAACTCTGTTCCGCAAGGTAATCTTGCCGGCGGCCGCGCCGGCGATCTTCACCGGCATCCGCCTGGGGGCTGCCTACGCCTTCATGGTGCTGGTTGCGGCCGAAATGATTGGGGCCAATGCGGGACTGGGCTTTCTGGTTCTCAATTCGCAAGAGGTCTTCAAGATCCCTGAGATGTACGCGGCCATTGTCGCGCTCGCGGCCTTTGGCTTGGGTGTGAACAAGTTGCTCTATCACTTGGAACGCAGGGCGACCGTGTGGCGCGAGGCCGGCGGGACGTAGCGGTGCGCTCGAAAGAAGGAAGGAAAGAAATGCGAAGAACCATCACGACAGGAACCCTCATCGTCGCGCTGCTGGCAACCGGCCAGGACCAGGCCGCAGGCGCCAAACCGGAGCCCAAAGAAGCGTTCGTCATCAAGTATCCGAACATCACGTGGTTCGATCCCGTGTACGTGGCCGACGAAAAGGGCTGGTTTGCCGAGGAGGGATTGAAGATCGAGTGGGTAGGCGAGATCCCTTCGGCGCAGCTTGTGCCAGCCGTCGCATCGCGCAGCATCGATTTCGCCAACCGCCACACGCCGCTGGTGCTGACCGCGCGGGCGGGCGGAGCCAAGATCAAGATCATCGCGGCGGGTGCCACGACGACGGCAGAGCGCCCGCACATGAAGTACCTGGTCAATCCGGCGAGCCCCATCAAGACAGTGAAGGATCTGAAGGGCAAGAAGGTCGGCATCAATAGCTTCAGCGCGTGCTCGGAATACGTGCTCAAGGAATACCTGCGCCGCAATGGCCTGGACAAGGACATCAACTTCGTCGTCATTCCCGACGCCAACCAAGAGCAATCGCTCAAACAGGGGTTGATCGACGTGGGCGTGCTGCACTCGCCGTATTACGAGAAAGTGGTGAAGACCGGGGCGGCGCGCGAGATCTTCAACGATTTTGTGGTCGACAATGGCCTGAGCGGCATGTTGCCCTTTTTCACCAACGAGGACTTCATCGCCGAGCACCCCGAGGTCGTGAAGAAGTTCGTCAAGGTGCTGGCGCGCGCTGCGGACTGGACCAACGAGCACCACGACGAGGCCGGGCAGATCTTTGCCAAGCGTCGCGGACTCGACCCGCAGTACGCAGGAAGCTGGCAGTACTACCAACACGGCTTGATTCCGGGCAACGAGCAGGTGCAGTGGTGGATCGATTTGCTGGTCCGTGAAGGCAAGTTGAAGAAGGACCAGATTCAGGCGTCGGACGTTTACACCAATACCTTCAATCCCTACAATCCGAAGAAGCGATAGGTGGCAGCCGTGGCCGGCGACAGGCACTGGAAGATCACGGCGGGCCTGGCGGTGACGGTAGGCGCGGGTTTGCTGGTCATTCCCAGTGTGCAGCCGGCCTGCGACGGCCTGGTGGTGACGGCGATGGGCGGCGCGGTTCCCATGCGCTGCCATTTTTCCTATCGGGTCGAATTGGTGCTGGCGGTGGCGTCGCTGCTAGTGGCTTTGACGTTGTTCCTGCTGACCGGCCGCGAGACGCGCCGTTTGGGCGGTCTGTTCCTTCTGATTCTGGGCACCCTGGCCGCGGTGGTGCCGCAACGTTGGATCATCGGGACTTGTGGCGGGGGGACCTGTCACACGGGCGGAACATGGTTCGAGACAGTCGGTGTGTTCCTCGCCGTGCTGGGACTGCAAGCCGCCTGGCGCGCCTCTGCGCGACGGGAGCAGCCCGCCTCTGGGCCCGATGCTTGAGATTGTCTGGCACAGTCTAGCCCGGCGCTGGGTGCAGTCCCTGGCAACCGTCATCTCAGTGGCGGTAAGCGTCGGCATGCTCTTCGCCCTGTACCGACTCTATGCGGGGGCATCGCTGGGGCTGGACGTGGGCGCCCGGCGCCTCGGGGCCGATCTATTGGTAGTTCCCGGCAATACGCCCATTGAGCCAGAGACGCTTCTTTTTACGGGCGCGCCCGCCAACATCTACATGCGACGCGAACTGGAGCAAAAAGTCGCCAGCCTGCCCGGGGTTCGGCGGACCAGCGCGCAGTTCTTTGCCCAGACACTCAACGAAACCTGCTGCAGCCTGAGCGGGGCGACTCGACTCATCGGCTTCGATCCCGCCACGGATTGGTCGTTGCTGGCTTGGGGAACCGGACCGCGCGATCGGGTGCTGCAACCCAATCAGATCATCGTGGGTGCGGGCGTGGAGGGCGTGGCGGGCAACAAGGCCTACATTCTTGGTCAAACTCTGCAGGTGATCACCGTGCTGCAGGCGACGGGCACCAGCCTTGACTACTCCGTGCTCATGCCCATTGATGCCGTACGCGCCCTGTCGCGGACCATCCCCTATTTGCGCGTTCTGCTCGGCAAGGGGAACGATCCTGCCGACTTCATCTCCGCCGTGCTGGTGGAAACGGACCCGCGCGCGGACAAGGAAACGGTCGCCGCGGCCATCGAGCGGGTAGGGGACCTGCGCGTAATCAAGGCATCCGATGTGCTCGGGAACATCAAACAGCAGATGAAAGCGGTGTTCTTCATTATGCTGGGTGGCGGCCTGCTGGCGGCGCTGGCTGCGATTGTGCAGATCTTCGCCCGTTTCTCCTCGCTGCCCTGGGATCGCAAGGGCGAGTGGGGCCTCTATCGCGCGCTGGGCGCGACGCGGGGCGATCTCAAACGGCTTATCCTGGGCGAGGCTGCGATTTTGACTGGGGCCGGTGTCACGATTGGACTGTTGCTGGGCGGGGTTCTCGGCCTGTTGGTTCACACATGGTTGCAGGGACAGCGGGCCTTCCCTTTCATAGAGGCGTCCTGGAGCAAGACGGGGCTGGCGATTGTCGTGACTGGCGCAGCCTTCGGCCTCGTTGCCCTGGTCGCCGCCTGGTGGCCGGCGCGCCAAAGCGGGCGGATTGCGCCCTCGTCGGCCATGGCCATGGGCGATATCGACTGAGGACCGCGGGATGTTGCTACAGGCGGTGAATCTGTCGCGAAGCTTCGGACGTGACGAGATCTTGCGCGACATCTGTCTCGATCTGGCACCGGGGGAATCCCTGGCCATCACCGGACCCTCAGGCAGCGGCAAATCCACCCTGCTTTCGCTCCTCGGTCTGCTGCTGGAACCGACTTCTGGGGAAGTCCTCTTCGAGGGCAAGAGCACGCGGGCGCTGAGCGATGATCAGCGGTCACGACTGCGCAACCGTTCATTCGGTTTCATCTTCCAGAATCCACAGCTCATCGGTTCGCTCTCGGTGTTGCACAATGTGCTGGTGCCGGCGCGTCTGGCACGCAAGCGCGGGTTGGAGGGCGAGGCCCGACGTCTTCTGACCACATTGGGTCTTGCGCATCGGTTGGAACATCTGCCGCATCAACTGAGCATTGGTCAAAAGCGCCGCGTGGCGGTGGCGCGTGCGCTGCTGCTGGAACCGGCGGTCGTCTTTGCCGACGAGCCCACCAACGATCTCGACGCCGAGCGCGCCAGCCAGCTCGGCGAATTGCTTTGCCAATTGCCTGGCCAGGGCCGAGCCTTGGTTCTGGTTACCCACGATCGTGGTTTGGTCGACCGGGCCCAACACAGGCTCGATTTGGGCGGAGCGCGGACATGAGACAGTCCGTCGCCATCGCGCTGCTGTTGGCTCTGCTCCTGCTGTCTCGCCAGGCCCGTGCGGCGGCGTGCTGCCTGTCCGCCACATCGTTCGGTGTGGGACGCCTTCTGGTCTGGGAGGATTTCGCCGTAGGGCTTTCTTTGGGACACGCGCGCGTGCTGGGCGAGTGGGACGCGCAAGGGGACCTTCATCTCAATCCACCCGGATATTCGGAGGGAATCACGCGCGCGCAGCTTTGGATAATTGTGCGTCTTCACGAGCGCGTGCAGGCGCAAGCCTGGGCACCGGCGGTGGTCAACGATCGCTGGTCCGGCGATCAGCACCAGATTGCGGGAGGCCTGGGCGACGTCGGAGGGGCGGTTCGCGTGGAACTCGTGCCCATTGGCGCCTTCAAGAACCTGCCTTCGTTGGCTGTGACATTGGGCGGGGCCTTCCCCACGGGAAAGCGGGTCGAACAAACCTCGCCGCCGCTGTTCGCGGGCGCCACAGGACTGGGAGCCTACGCGGGCTCGATCGCTCTCGAATCGGAATACGCCTTCTTGCCGTGGTTCGTGCGGCTCGAATTTGGGCTGACCGGGTATTTGTCCTTTCGCCGATCTGATACCGGACAGAGGGAACAATATGGCCCGCTCGTACAGAGCACGTTGTCAGCGGGGCGCGAAGCGTTCACCGACCGGATTGTCATTGCACTGGCCCTGCACGCGGAATGGCAGGATCGAATTGAATTCGACGGAACGGCGGTGCCCAATTCGCGGGCACGGGCCTTGTCGACCGCGGTCTCGCTCTCGTGGCGTGCGAATCCGCACTGGACGTTGCTGGCCACGGGCAGCAATGCTGTCTGGCCGAGCGGCGTGGGCATGAACCGTGACGCACGGGTTGGTCTCGACCTGGGGGCTCGCTATGGGTATTTCTAGGCAGAGCGTCGTCGCAGCGGTCCTGTTGGCCAGCCTCGTTGCCGGGTGCGCCGGGCAAGAAGGCGCAAAGCGGGGACAAGCCGACGAGGTCACGCTGCTCACCAGCGAAGAGAAACAAGTTCCGCTGCGCGAGATCTGGCGCGAACACAGGGCCACGGTCCTAATCTTCTGGAGCGCGAACTGTCCTTGCGTGCGCCGGTATCAGGATCGCGTGGAAGCCTTGCTTGAACAGTACCAAGGCAAGGGCGTGAAGGTCTTGGGCGTGTCCAGTAACGCAGATGAGACATTTGCCGAGGTTCAGGACGCGGCCAGTGGGCGAGGCATTCGTTTGCCGATTGTGCGCGATGAGGACGGCCTGCTGGCCCAGACATTGGGCGTGCGCAGTACGCCGACCGTCGTGCTGCTGGATGAGCGAGGTCAGGCGCGCTTCGTGGGTTGGCTCGACAATGAACGCACGACTGGTGAGCCGGATCGCGAGCCCTGGCTTGAATTGGCATTGCAGGGTGTTCTCGAAAATCGAGACGGCTTCGCAGCCCGCACCCCGGTCTACGGCTGCACCATCGCGCGTCGGCTGTTCGGCGCGACGCAGGCCCGTTCTTGTGTGGCCCCCACTGAACCCAGCAAAGGAAGTTCTCAATGAGTCGTTCTGTCTTGGTCTTGGCCGCTCTTGTTTCGGCTTGTGGATCGAGCTCATCGCAGACGGCCACGGTGGCGAAGGCCAGCCTTGGCCAAACTACCGCCGGCGGGTTATCCGTTGAACTCTTTACCGACAACCAACTCCAAACGGGCCTCTCGCCTCTTTATCTGAAGATCAGCGACAGCGGGGCGCACGTCATCACTGACGCCACCGTCACTGTCACTCCGCAGATGACCATGTCCGGGGGCATGCAACATGGCGCCCCTGTGCTTGGCACTCCGACGGTCGACAGCAGCGGACTCTATCACGTGGACGTCGTCTTTCAAATGGCCTCCTCGCCAACTGATATCTGGTCCGTGTCGGTGGAAATTGCGCGCGCGGGAACCGCTGCTGTCCAGGCACAGTTCAACGCACTGACCGTGGCCGATAGTGGGCGCGCGCTCTCCTTTTCGTACACGCCCACAGATGGCGCGCAACGCAACTATGTTGCCAGCTTCAATCTCACTGGCGCAGCCAAGGTGGGGCTCAATCCGGTTGTGTTCACGCTTCACCAAGCTCAGGACATGATGCCCTTCGCACCGGTCGACGATGCGACCCTGGTCCTGGATCCGGAAATGCCGTCAATGGGCCACGGTGCCCCTGGCAGCGTTGACCCGACGCTCGTTTCCTCGGGACGCTACAGCGGTCAGGTGGCCTTCTCCATGGCCGGCACATGGCAGACCACCGTCACTGTGAGCCAAGCTGGCCAGACTTTGGGAACGCCAAAGTTCACGACCACTTTCTAGATTCCGTTGCCCAGTTTTCTCGCACCCGTCAACGACTGAGGCTAGACTGCTTGGGTGATCGTCGGGATTCCCAAGGAAATCAAGGAGCACGAGTATCGCGCGGGGATGCTTCCCGTCGGGGTCGAGGAACTTTCTCGGGCAGGCCATCGGGTCCTGGTTCAGAAGGGCGTCGGGCTCGGCAGTGGCATCCGCGACGTCGACTACGAGCGCAGTGGTGGCACATTGGTTGGCCAAGCCGAGGAGATCTTTGCGACTGCGGATCTCGTGGTGAAGGTGAAGGAACCACAGGTTTCCGAAATCGCGCTGCTGCGTGAAGGACAGCTCGTCTTCACCTATTTTCACTTCGCGGCCGACGAGGCGCTCACGCGAGGGGTGCTGGCATCGGGCGCGACTGCCATCGCCTACGAAACGCTGCAAGATAGGCGCGGCAACCTCTGTCTGCTGACGCCGATGAGTGAGGTCGCGGGGCGGATGAGCATTCAGCAAGGGGCAAAGTTCCTCGAGCGTCCGCAAGAAGGGCGGGGCATTTTGCTGGGAGGCGTCCCGGGAGTCGAGCCGGCGCACATTACCGTGCTCGGCGGCGGCGTGGTCGGTACGCAGGCCGCGAGAATAGCGGCTGGCTTCGGCGCGTCGGTGTGCGTGCTTGATACGAATCTTGAACGCCTACGCTATCTGGACGACATCATGCCCCACAACGTGACGACACTGTTCAGTGACCGTCACACCATTCTCGATCAACTCGCCAAGGCCGACTTAGTGATTGGCGCGGTGCTGATCCGCGGGGCGCGCACACCCCGCTTGGTCAAGAGGGAAGACCTCAAGAGCATGAAGCCCGGCGCAGTGGTCGTCGATGTGGCCGTGGACCAGGGTGGCTGTTTTGAAACCACGCGGCCGACCAGCCACGCCGAGCCGACCTACGTGATCGATGACGTGGTCCACTATGCCGTGACCAACATGCCCGGGGCCGTCGGCCGCACCAGCACCTACGCCCTGTGCAACGCCACGCTGCCCTACGCCCTGCAAATTGCGAATCAGGGTCTCGCGGGGGCTGCGGCCAAGAATCCCGACATTGTGAGCGCTGTCAACGTACACCGCGGGCAGGTGACGAACCTTGCCGTTGCCGAGACGTTCGGCATCCCCTGCGTGCCCTTTTCGGGCTAGCGGATCCTTTCCCCTTCACGTCGTCACGCGCGCCAGCACCTTTCCGTCGGTGTCGACCTTGAAAGCCAGGGGAACCAGGCTGATGTTGTACTTGCGCGCCAGATCAGGATGCCGGGTCACGTCCACCAAAGCCAGCGGCACACCTTGGGCCGACAGGCGCTCTTCCAAGGTGCGGCAGTCGGAACAACGGGGATGGGTGAATTGCACCACCAGGCCTGCCTGCGGCGAGACGCCGATCTCCCCCAGATCGATGCGTGCCACGCTTCGTGGCCCGATGCCGCGCAGGCGCGCCAGCAGGCGATACATTTCGCATCCCACACACAGGCCCGTGGACGCGGCCAGAAGCGCGAGGCCTGCCACCACCAACCCCAGCGTCCAGCCCAGCCGAGGAAACCCAGCCAGGTGCGCGGCCGAAGCAGCCGACAGAAATACCAGCCCCACGAGATTGGCGAAGCGAACCGGCCGGGCATCCTTGACCGGCCCCGGGCCGAGCCGGGGCCGCACCAGCTTGAAGTAGAGAAAGCAGGCCAAGCACAGCCGCGGGCCGAAGGTCAGGGTCAGCGCGAGTTGCAGCGCTGCCAGGGCGAGCAGCGGCCACCAACCGAGCAGGAACGCCGCCAGCGCCGCACCCCCGATGATGGCCTGGTTGAAGCGCGGCGCCCGAGCATCGATCACAGGCGGACCCAGCAGCGCAGCGCGGGATGGAAGCACATCTTCTACAGGAGACATGGTGTCCAGTATAGCAGCGGCGGCGGCGCGGTCGAGCGGGAGCTGCGGGCAGAAAAGGGCCGAGCGCCGCGAGTGGCTATACCTCCTCGCGCTCGGGCAGGGAAATCTTCTGCAAGTGTCCCGGTCCCTTGGCGAAATCGAGGAACTGAATCTCCTCGGTCTGCAGACGAAACACCTGCGTGCCTTTTAGACCGTCCCTGCTGACGCGTTCCTTGAATCGCGGATTGCGCGCGCTCAGAAGCTCGGTGGCCAGCTTCAGCTCGGAGTCGCTGGTGACCGGCGCGGCCTTGCCGATAAAGAGCACGTTCTTCCATGCGGGCAGCTGCTGGTTGTCTGCCTCGAACAGGAAGGAAACACGCGGGTTGCTCTCGATATCCTTGACCTTGGGGGCATCGGTCCGGGTGGAGAAGAAGAGGTTGATGTCATGCCGGGCGAAGCTGCCGAGCGTGCGTTGGACGGGAGTTCCATCCGAGCGGACATAGGCCAGCGCCGCAAAGGGCACATTCTTCACATATCCTTCAATCTCCTGCTTCCAGTTCTGCTTGCTCATCGATCGTTCTCCTTGTTGTTGGTGCCAATGTTATAGGTGGCGATCACTGTCCTGCCGCCAGCGCGGGCGCGTCGTTGGCGGAGCCACCGAGTCGTCCCGGCACGACAAACCCTCCGCCTGAAACGTCCAGGCGGGCGCCCGTGACAAAAGACGCCTCTTCCGACAGCAGCCACAGGATGGGGAAGGCGACCTCCTCGGCAGAGGCAATCCGGTTGATGGGGATTGTCGCCCGCACGGCGGCGAAAACCTCGGGGTGTGCGATGGTGGCGCTGACCATCGGCGTCTTGGTCAGGCCCGGCCGGACGACGTTTGCCCGAATTCCGCGTGCGGCGACCTCCTTGGCCAGTCCCACTGTGAATGTGTCGACTGCGGCCTTCGAGGCAGCGTAGGCCGCGGCGCCCGCGCGGCCGCCGATAGTGGCCGCCATCGAAGACACGTTGACGATAGCTCCGCCGGGCTTGGGACGGGCATCAAAGCGCTTGATGGCCTCCCGACAGGCCACGATGGTGCCAATCACATTGACGGCAAATAGAGGCGTCAGGCTGTCGCCAGTGAAGCTGGTCACCGACCCATGCGGGGCAGAGATGCCAGCGCTGTTGACCAGACCGGCAAGGCTGCGGCCAGGGAAGGCGGCATCTGCCTGTTGAAATGCGCGCACCACATCCGCTTCGCGTGCCACATCGGCCGAAAAGGCGTGTGCTTCGCCCCCGGCGGCGCGCAACTCGGCGACCAAAGCTGCAGCCTCCGCCGGATGAGATCGAAAGGTGATGGCCACCGGGATCCCGCGCTGCGAAGCCAGCCGCGCGACCGCAGCGCCGATGCCACTCGAACCCCCGGTTATGAGAATATAGTCCGCCATGTCGCCATCTCCCGTCAACTCGCCAGCCCAACTTCGCGGGGAGCCTGCTTTTCGGTTACCTGTGCCTTGTCGAATACGGGCAGACGGCCCTCTTCGATGCGGAAGATGTCGTGAACCAGGGTCAATGGTGCGGCGTTGGCGTCGTAGATCTGGTCCCAGGTAAATCCCACCTTCCGGTAGATGGCCGCAGTCTTCTTGGCCACGTCGACGTGCCATTCGGGTTCAGGCGAGCGGTGACCTTCCAACGCGGATCCAGGGTTCGGGAACCAAGACGGCGAGATGGCGATGATGCCTCTTGATGTGAGGTATTCGATTCCTTCCAGCGTCGACTGTTTGGTCTCGAGGCCGCCCACCATGTTGGACCGCACCCGACCTCGGCCAAAGACGTCCACCGCATGCTCCAGAGCCTTGATCCAGTGCTTCTGCCCTCCGCAGAGTTCTTCCTTGCCTGGGCAGTAGGCGCGGAAGAAGTGTTCATTCCAGACCTCGATGTTGATAGCCAGCGTGCGGTAACCGACTTCCTTGTACTTTTCAATCACGCTCAGATCGCGGGGAGCGCCGATGCAGGCTGTGCCGTTGAAGTCCTTGAGGCCGGTATGCTCCTTGATGCTCTCGGCGACGTCGAGGTAGTAGTCCACTTCGCGCCGCTCGGGCACGAAGCCTCCGCTGATGGTCAGGTGCCGCGCGCCCTCGGCATAGGCGGCCGCGATGGTTTCGCCAATCTGGCTCGGGTACTTCCACTTGACCCCTTGGGCCTCGCCGTAGGTGTCCTTGGTCGCGTTGATGTTGCAGAACAGACAGTCCTTGCCAGTAGACTTGAGCGAGCATTCATTGCTGTAGGCGACAAAGACGACTCCGTCCGTATTGTATATGGCGACCGTACGCATCTCGGTGCCATCGGTGGTCTTCTTTGAGTAGTAGCGGGGGCGCTTGACGAAATCGACCGGGATGGATGTGCCGTCGCGGCGGACCACGAAGAACCGCTTACCGTCGTGCTCCAAGCGGTTGCTAGACTTGCGGGTGTAGTTGAATAGGGTGAGCAGTCCGTTGGGCAGAATGATTGTGGGAGGCAATTCGAGGTTGACGTGGGTGTCCGTGTCGTACTCAAACAGGCAGTGAACCTGCTCCTGATACACTGAACCCACAGCCAGATGGTGAAAGATCGCCGGATCGAACGTGATGCCTTCTTGGGCGAGGTGGGCCTTCAGGCTTAGCTCTTCGTAGAGGCGCTCTTTGATGGTGCTCATGAAAGGATCTCCTGTTCTTTGGCAAGCGTAGTCAGCGGCGCCGAAATGGCGCGATGAGGGAATTGGACGACCGTCAGCAGGTCTTCAACAAGTGACAGCGCGCCGGCGCTCCCGCCGTAGCCTCTGAGAAAAAAGGGGCGCGAACGAATCGGCGCGGCGACTTCGAGAAAGGCGACCTCAAGCGAGCGCGCTACACCTTGCTCAAGCGCGCTGCCCAAAATCAGCTCGGGCTTGCTAGCACGCAGTTGGGAAGCGATCTCTGCCTGGCCGAACAGGAACGCAATGCGTACGTCGTCGCCCAGCACGGACCGAATGGCCTCGTCGATTGCGGGATTCCGTTCCTCGGGAGGCTGGTCGGTGATGACGACCAACTCAACCAATTGCCCCAGTGTGCCGGCGAGAAAGCGCGCCTGGCCGACTGCGCTGGCCGTGCCCCCAACAATGGCGGTCCTCTTCTGCACATCTCCGAGGAGCAGGGCGGTGCTGGCCTTGGCCAAGAAATGCCGCTGGCGAATGTCGAGAGCCTGGCTGGTGGCCTTGACCTTAGCGGCATCAAGACCCAGTGCCTGACCAACGCGTTCGAATAGAATTCCCACATCGAGGCTGCCGGTTGGCAGCCAGCCAAGATCAAGCGTCGGAACACCGTGCTTCTCGCTCAGCAACTGTGCAACGGGCGCGCCCCAAGGCGAAAGCACGAGAGTGAGACGCGCGCGGGTGGCGCGATGCCAGTCGCTGGCTCGCTGGCCGAACCCCAAGAGGCGATTGGCACGCAGGCCGAGAAGACCGAGCAACTGTTCCAGCTCAAACAGATCACCTTCCCATCCGGGATCCTGCCCGGGCACGAGACCAACGAGGTTCACATCGGAGGCCGCGTCGTCACCGGCGGAAGGAAGAAGACCTTCTTGGCTGAGCAGGGCACGCGCGGTTTGGCCGTACCCAGTCCAGGCATGGCCGCGAAAACCCGGCGAGGCCACCCCAATGACAGGGAAGCGCTGCTCGCGTGCTTCCTTGACCATGGCAGGGGTGTCGTCACCGACGATCTCGGGCACGCATCCGGTGACCACGACGTAAAGATCGCCGTTCTGCACCTTGAGCGTGTTCTTGATCTGCTCGCGCAGACGGGCCGTGCCGCCAAACACCACTTGCTTTTCCTGCAGCACGGTAGCGCTCAACTCACGCACGCTGGCGACGGGCCCGTCGCAACTGTTCGCGGCCCCGTCCGTGCCCAGCCCTGCACTGACGCCACAACCGGGGCTGGCGTGCAAAATGGGAACGACACCGCCGATGGCCTCAAGCAAGCGGACAGCGCCGTGCAACGCACAGCCATTGCGATCCCCGTCTTGCGCCACCGCTACTTCACCTCGTGTTTGATGAACCAGTGGGTGCTCTTGCCCAACCAGCTCTTGGTGTATCCGTCATCATCGCCCTCCGCCAAAAAGCGGGCGAGGGAGGGATTGGCCAGACGGCGCGCAATCGCATCGGCCACGCGGACAACGCCCTGATAGCCGAAGAACGGCACGCGCTGCAGGTCGAGCACGGGAATCCCCTGGCGCAACAGATGAACCGCGGCCTGGCCGCGAGTGACAATGAGGTCAGGCCGTAGCCGTCTGACCAAGTTCACCTCCTCGAATGCCTGGCCCTCGCCGACCAGGACCGCTAGGTCAGGTGTCCGTTCAGCGAGACGCCTGAGAGACTGACTGTGGCTCGGGCTGACTGTGGTGAGACCCAAGCCCGCGATGACAAGTCCGAGCTCGGCAAGCAGGTCGCAGACCGCAAAAGCCGGACGGGCAGGCAAATGCACGAAGACGCGCGCTCCGGCAAAACCGGCAAGGCGTGGCAGCTCGACCGCGAGCCGCTGCTGGTTGACGTGGACGACTGACTCAGCTTGGTTGCTGCGTCCCATGGCGACCCCGACGGATTCGAGCCAATCACTGGTTGGCTCGATGCCAATGGGCACGGGCAACTCCAGGTACTCCACGCCATAGAGAGACCGCAGGGCTTCCCCGGCATAGTTGGACTCGTCCGGGTCAAGCGAGACCGAAAAGCGGGCCTGGCCTGCGCGCCCGATTTCGTCAAAGTGACCGTATCGCGGAACCGCGGTTGCGGAGACTCCCGCCTCCGCCAAAAGGGAGCGCAGGTGTGCCACGTCTTCGGCTGACTCTCCGATGGCAAGAAGATTCACGCGGTCTTCAGAAACAGGTTGGGAACGTGCGGGCAAATGCTTGAAAAGGGCGTGCACGGCGGTGTCGTAGCCGCCCGCCGCGACCTTGGTGCGAAAAGCATCGGTCAAGACCGGGATCACGGGGATTCCCAATTCCTCAGCCAGCTCAAGTCGAACTGAATCTATGTCGTCGTTGTTGATCGCAACCACAGGTGAGGTCACGACTGCAATGGCGGACAGTCTATGTGCAGCGGTGAGGGACAAAATGGCGGCGCGGAGTCTGCGATCGCCGCCCATAATTGAATCACGCTCGTTGATTCCGCTGACCACCCAGGGAGCGCCAAAACCCTCCCCGGCCTGCAGGGTCGCGGCGCACCCGGCGGGTCCGTGAACCACGATGCCGACTCCGCGGATGGTTCGCAGCAAGGAAAATGCGCGCTGCAGGTCACTTGGCTGATCTTGGGCGAAGGTGCGGACGCGCTGGGAAAGGCCAGCTCCGCTCGACTCAGACCACAGGGCAGCGACTGTGCCCGAATAGGCAGCAATGGCACCCGTTCGCTTCTCGCGACTCTGGGCGCTTCGTTGATGGATGTTTGCCATAGCTAGATGCCGGCCTGTGGTGTGACCCGGCCCTGTTCAACCTGAATGACCAAGTCGCCCCATTTGCGAGCCCATGCGCGCAGGTCATTCACCGCCAGGGGACGGGGAATGACTGCTGAGCGATCATCAAAAATGCTGTGGGCGAGTCTTCTATAGATGTCCGCCTGGGGCGACGCAGGGCTGGCCTCAATCACGGTCTGGCCGTACAGCTCGGCCTGGGCCACGGCGGGCGAGCGGGGCACGAAGGCGACTGTGCGCGTGCCCGTGGTCTGGGCGAAATCGTCGATCAAGTCCTGGGCGTAGGGAGCGACAACACTGTTGGCAATGATGCCGCCGAGTTTCGCCCCGCCTGACGGGGCATATTTGTTGATAGCCCGAAAAAGATTGTTGGCGGCGTAAATCGACATGAAATCGGACGACGACACGACGTAGACGCGATCAGTGAGCCCCTCGCGAATGGGAACTGCGAACCCGCCGCAAACCACGTCGCCGAGCACGTCGTAGAGGACGACGTCTGGCTTGTGCTCTTCAAACAAACGCAACTCGCGCAGCAACTCGATCGCGGCGTTGATGCCCCGGCCGGCACAGCCGACGCCAGGAACAGGCCCACCGGCTTCGATGCACAAAACGCCCTTGAAACCGATAGCGGAGATGTCAGTCAGTTTGACGCGTCCTCCGTCGCGCACACTGTCGAGGACGGTGGGGAGGTAATTGGCTCCGCGAAGCGTGGTGGTCGAATCGCTCTTTGGGTCACATCCTATCTGAACCACGCGATAGCCGGCTTCGGCCAGGGCGGCTGCAATGTTCGAGGTCGTGGTGGACTTGCCGATACCACCCTTGCCGTAGATAGCGATGTGCTGGGTCGGGATTCCCATGGAACTCCTCAGATTTGGTACTCGACCTGGGCTTCGGCCACAGTGAAGAACTCGCCGAAAATCTGTCTGCGTACGGCCACAAAGGCGGGACTTGTGCGATCCCGAGGCCGTGCAAGGTCCACCTCGACGAATCGCTTTATGTGGCCCGGACGGTTGGACATGATGGCCACGCGGTCGCCTAAGTAGACAGCCTCATCGATGTCGTGAGTCACGAGGATAACGGTAGACCGCTCGGATTCCCAAATGCGCAGCAGCTCCTCTTGCATCTGAATCTTGGTCAGCGCATCAAGCGCGCCGAATGGCTCGTCAAGCAGCAGAACACGCGGCTTGTTGACCAGAACGCGGGCAATGGCCACCCGCTGGGCCATTCCGCCCGAAAGCTGATGGGGGTACGCCTTCTCAAAACCGACCAGCCCGACCAATCGGATGACGTCCGCAATGCGGGCACGCGCTTCATCCTTGGGCACATGGGTCAGGGCAAAGGCCAGGTTGCGCTCCACGGTGAACCAGGGCAGCAGGCGGCAATCCTGGAACATGATTCCGCGGTCGAGGCCGGGCCGCCGAACCGGAACGCCGTCGATCGTGACGGAGCCATCGTCGTTTGTCTCCAGGCCGGCGATGATGCGCAGAAAGGTGCTCTTGCCACAGCCGCTACCGCCGATGATGGAAAGAAACTCACCCGGCTGGACGGTGACATCTAACCCCTGAAGGGCGACGACCTGGCTGCCATTGCTGTTGAATCGCTTGCCAATGCCGGCGGCCACGATGGTCGGTGCGGAAGGAGCCAGTTGAGTGTTCATGGTGGTGGGTTGAGGTGAGGGGAACTAGGAGGCTTCCGACGTGTTTGCGGGTCGCCATCGGAGGACCAGGGCTTCCAAATGCCTGACCGTGAGGTTGAGGGCAAACCCCACCAACCCAATGACCGCGATGCCGAAAAGCACCAAATCCATGCGGACGAGAGCACGGCCTTCAATGAGAATGCCAGCCACGCCGGGGCCAATTTGCAGGAAGTATTCGGCCCCGACGGTGGCCAGCCAAGCGACAACGAGCGTGAGATGAATTCCGGTGAAGATCTGAGGCATGGCCGTGGGAACGATTACTCCCGTGATGAATCGCCAACGACTGATCTCGAGAACGCGCGCCAGCTCGCGGTGTTGGCGAGTGACGGCTTGTACGCCCTCGATGGCGTTGATGACCATCGCCGGAAATGCGGCCAAGGTAATGAAGGCGACTTTGGTCGACTCCCCCACGCCAAACCAAGCGGAAATGAGCGGAATCCACGCGAACGGCGCCACCTGCCGAAAGGCGTGGAAGCCGGGGCCGGCCAAACGTGCGCCCCAGCGCGAGGCGCCGAGAAGAACGCCGAAGAGCAAGCCGATTGTGCTCGCAATGAGGAATCCCGTCGCCATGCGGGCCAGGCTGTGCCCTAGGCCGGTCCAGAACCAGGCGTCGGCTAGACTGTGCCTGACGGTTTGCAGGACGGTCCATGGGGAGGGGAGGAGTTGACGATTGGCCCAACCCCGCGAAAGGGCCAGAGTCCAGAACGCAAGGAGCGCAAGCGGAAGCGCGGCCCCCCGGAAGCCACGAACAATGAAGCGGCGAGTGGTTCGAGCCGACATGGAGTCCCTACGCGAGCGCACCATGCCAGCGCCGCAAGCGCCATTCCACTGCACGCAATAGGCCGTCCAGTGCCAATCCGACCACGCCGATGACGATAATGGCGACGAACACTAGATCAAGCTGAAAAAGCTGTCGTCCCCAGACGACCATGAACCCAATTCCCTCACTCGACGCCACCAATTCCACCAAGACCAGCGACATCCACGCCGCGCCGAGGCCACTGCGAATGCCAGTGAAGAGAGAGGGCAGGGCGGCAGGAAGGGCGACCTTGCAGATCACGTCACGTGGGCGAACCTGATAGACGCGAGCCAGTTCGAACCACTTGGGTGCGATGCCGGCAATGCCCTGCATGGTATTGAAGGTAACCGGAAGAAAGGTCGCCCACGCGATTGCGGCAAGTTTCAGGGGCTCATCGATGCCAAAGACAAGGATGAGCAGCGGAATCCAGCCCAAGATATTTACCTGGGTCAGGGAAATGAAGGTGGGTTGCAGGTAAGCCCGGCAGCTCGCCGACAGGCCAAGCGCCGTGCCCAGGCCCAACCCCAGCATGCCCCCGGCAGCAAAGCCCTTGGCCACACGCATCGCGCTGATGCCGAGGTTTCCCGCAATGGTGCCGTCGCTCAGCAGCTCCCGGAACGTTCTCCAGACCTCCGACGGTGGTGGAAGAATGAGGCTGGAGACCCATTGCCGCTGCGCTGTCAGATGCCAAAGAGCCAACAACAAGACCGGCAGAGCCGCCGCCGCGATGACCGCTCCCAATCCCTTCCTCGACACAGTCCACACCCGATTCGCCCCACGCGCCCACCTCGCCCCGATGCGACGGCTCTGCCCCTCCACCCTATCCCGCCCGAGAGTTCCGACCAATCCGAACCCTGTTGTCGCGTCTGATGACATGGTCAGTGGCTCCCTTGTCAGCGCGTCTTCGCCGTCAGCTGGACCTTGGGCTTGCCCTCCGCGTCCTGCTCAGGCCAGACGCCCTCCAGGTGCAACTCCTTCAATCCGCGATTCAAGTAGGTCGGGTCAAGCCAGCGGTCAATGTCGAAATCCTTGCGAACCAACCTCAGCTCGCGGCCGGCTTTCAAAAGACGCTTGTAGTGGGTTCGATAGAACTCGTCAAACAAGGGCGAGTCGCGGTCCCGAAGGCGAAACTCGTCATAGTCCGTCTTCCAGGCGGACAGGCCCAAGCCGCTCTTGACCCAAATCTGATACGTTTTGCCACGGTTCGCTTCATTGGCTTCCCAAGCGGCTGTCTTCAGCAGGGTGTTGACGAGCCGCTGTACGACCTCGGGATACTGGTGCTCGAAATCCTCGGTCACCAAAACATGGGTGAGTCGCGTCAGCTTGAGTTCCTTTCGGGTGTCGTAAATGATCCGGATAACGCCGCGATCCACCAGGGGAACCAGGTCGTTGCCGGAAACCTGCGCATCAATGTCTTTGGAGAGAAGGGCAGCATTGCCATCGAAGGTCGACATATTGATGGTCTTGAAGTCACTGTCCTTCAGCCCCTTGCTGGTCAGAACGTTGTAGAAGGCCAGTTGCAAATTCGTGCCCTTGAACACGGCCACGCGTTTGCCCTTGAGGTCATCAAGGCTGTGATACGGCGAATCCACGGGAACGCCGATGTAAATGGCAGAGAACCGTCCAGCTGCGAGGATCAGCTTCGTCGGCAGTCCTCCGGCCTTGGCGACGAGGGCGGGCAGGTCGCCTTGATAGGCGAAGTCCAACTGCCCATTGGCAAGCGCCTCGTTCACCGCTGGGCCAGCCCCAGCAAAGTACGTGTACTTGACCTCAATTCCATCCTTCTTGAATTCGTTCTCCAGATCTCCATTGTTAGCGGCTGTGGCCAAGAACCCGCCCCCGGTCACAGGCCGATTGCCGGTGCCGACGCTTGCGACGCCGATTCGTATCTGTTTGGGAAGTTCCGCAGCCAAAACCGCGGCGGGGGTGAGAACTATCAGGGCACCAATCAGTAATGCTTTCATGTGGAATTTCTCCTTCGCTCTAGAAGCCAAATTGAAGCTGCGCCAGCACCTCGTAAGACACTTTGTTCCCGGTCGCTGCGTGTTGGTTGCGACGATTAGCATTGACCTGGGCCTTGGTGGTCTCGGCGAAGAACACGTTGAGTCCCCCAGTCCAGATCTCGATTTCGTTGTCGGGTTTGGCGCGATCGGGATCCCAACGATCGTAGCGAACGAAGGGTTGGTAGGTCTTGGGCCACCAATCGTCGAACTTGCCGGAGGTGCGGATGCTGCGCAAGAACTGCTCGCCGAAGCTGTAGAAGGCAGTGGCCGTGTGCGAGTCGCGGCTGGCCGAAGTTATTGTAACAGCGTCCGACGTGGCATCGGTGTACTTGGCCGAAACATCCTCCGACAATCGGACGTACTCGTAGGTCAAACCGATGGGCCAGTGGCTGTAGTAGACATCGGCACCGTATCGGTTGCGCTTGCCGCCCACAAGATAGGCGCCGGCCGAGTCGGAAAGCAGGGTGCGGCCTCGGTAATAGGACGCGCCGACGCGCAGTTCGCGGAGGATCGAGTTGTACTCGGCCGGAAGCGTGATGGCCAGACGCGCAATGATGTCTTTGATGTTGTTATCGTCGTCGCGGTTCTGGCCAGTGCCGTTGACAATGCCAAGCGCAGCCTGGATGAGCGATTGGCGGTAATTGTAGCCAAAGTCGTACTGTGAGAAGAGCTCGGCGCGCGCGACAAGACCGATCTGGCGAAGATTGAAGCCGGTCGGCGCTACAAAGAGGGCATTGTTGATGACGGGCTTCAACTCCTCCGTGGTGTTGGCCTCCAAACCGAAGGGAATGAGTTGCTGCCCGAGCGTCAACGAGAGGCGGTCGCCGTCGTTTTCGATGGTGGGCAGCAGTTGATAGGAGACGTTCGCATCAAGGACGGTGACGAAGTTGTTGTAGTTCGCCACGCCGGCCGGCGCGCCGAAGTTGCTGCTTGCGCCTCCGGTAGCCGCCACGCTGAGGTTGAATCCAAGGTTGCGCGCCTTTTCATAGTCGCGATAGAGCAGGCCATTGAATGAGAGCACGGCCAATGGCACATCGAAGGTTGTCTTGCGGTTGTGCAGCAGCGGGGGGTTGTTGGCAGATGTGGCTGCCACGTTGGCCGGAACAGGCGTGCTCAAGGCCTCGGAATAGTACGCGAAGCGTGTCTGCACCAAGCCGCTAATAAGGAGATTGCGATTGCTGAGGGCACTCTTGGTTTCACGGTCACGCTGGTACTGGTACTTGAAGTTCTCAAGGTCAGTTTGCACGCCGAGGACGTCGGCGGGTGTGGCTCGGTCAGCACTCAACGCTTTGACTTGCTCGCGGAGCTCGGATAGTTCTTTTTGCAGGGTTGCGAGGTCGCTGGGTGGCGCGTCCGTCTTGGAAGACGCAGCGGCGGCGGGTTGGGAGGAAGGGGTTGGGGCTTCCTGTGCTGCGACCTGGCCGGGAAAGGCGACCACTACTGTTCCCCATGCCGTCAACACAAACGCTGGTACCACTCTGTTCATTGGCAGTTTCCTTGTGGAGATGTTGTGGTGATAGCGTTAGCAAGGGCGGTGCCAGCGGTTCTTGCCTGGTTGTGGCGGACTGACGGGGAGAATTGGGCGAGCAGCCAGTTCATCTGCTTCTTACGCAACAGGCGTGAGGCAGGTTTGTTGGCGGAACAGCAGGAACGCTGCTCAGGAATAACCTGCCGTAGAAAATGGAAACGCCGGCTCGGCGAACCATTGCGGGCGGTTCAGCGGCCGGCGTGGTAGGAGTCCATGCAGAAGGGCTATGAGGCCTTGCGGGCCAGGAGAGCCGAGAGTTCAGCGGCCTTGTCGAGTGCTTCCCAGGTGAACTGGCCTTCCTTGGCTTCGCGTCCGAAGTGGCCATAAGCGGCAGTGGCCTGATAGATGGGTCTACGGAGCGCCAGGTGTTGAATGATGCCCTGGGGAGTGAGGGGGAAATGATCGCGGACGATCTTGGCGAGGTCGCCCTCTGGCAGCCGGCTGGTTCCCTCGGTGCTGACCAGCACGCTGACTGGCTCGGCCACGCCGATGGCGTAGGCCAGCTGGACCTCGGCGACGTCAGCCAGGCCGGCGGCCACCAAATTCTTGGCTATGTAGCGGGCCATGTAGCTGGCTGAACGATCGACCTTGGTGGGGTCCTTGCCGCTGAATGCCCCGCCGCCGTGGCGACCGCGACCGCCGTAGGTGTCGACGATGATCTTGCGGCCGGTGAGGCCAGTGTCCCCGTGCGGGCCTCCCACCAGAAAGAGGCCGGTGGGATTCACATGAAAGACGATGCTATCGCTCCAGAGCGCGGCTGGGATGGCTGGTCGAGCGACCTTGTCGATCAGCGCGGTCCGGGCCCGCTCAGAGAGCCGACCGGTTTTGGGGTCGACCACGCTCTCGTCATGCTGGGTGGACAGGACAACAGTGTGGACGGCCGAGGGGCCGGCATCGTCGTAAGCGACAGTGACCTGGCTCTTTCCGTCGGGGCGCAGCCAGGGAAGCTCGCCTGACTCGCGCAGAGCCGCCAGGCGCTCCACCAGTCGGTGGGACAAGTGGATGGGCGCAGGCAAAAAGCTGGGCGTCTCGCGGGTGGCAAAGCCGAACATCAGGCCCTGGTCGCCGGCCCCACCGACATCCACGCCTTGTGCGATATTGGGCGACTGTTGGTGCAGCTTGATCAAGACCTGCGCGCGCTCGTGGTCGAAGCCGATTCTGGGATCGGTGTAGCCGATGCGGCGGACGGTTTCGCGCGCGATCTTCTCGGGATCAATAGTCGCGGTCGTGGTGATTTCGCCTGCGATGAGGACGAAGTCGGTGGTCACCAGGGTCTCGGCTGCCACGCGCCCGTCTGGGTCTTGGGCCAATACGGCGTCGAGGATGGCGTCGCTGATCTGGTCGGCAACTTTGTCGGGATGTCCTGGGGTGACCGATTCTGAGGTGAACAGATGGCTCATGTTGTACTCGCGTGGTTGGGGGTGATGGAAGCCTCGTTGCCATGCCTGCCCAAGCAAGTTCGGTGCCGCAGTCCTGTGCCTTCTGAACCGGGCCTCCTCAGGTTGACCTGGACTTCAGCGGTTCGCAATGCTAGAGCCGTGTCTAGTATCAATGACGAGGCATCGTGGTCATACATAGATTCGGAGGTAGGTTGTTTCGATGAAACTAGCTCCGCTTCGGATCACATCCCTGGACGTGCGGCCCCGGGCGCTGGTCTTCGAAGACATGGCTTCGCGCGAGCTGTTGCACCAGATTCGGCGGATCGCCCCCAGCGAGGCCACGGTCCTGATTCTCGGCGAGACCGGGACGGGCAAGGAGGTTGTGGCGCGCTATGTCCACTCGCTCAGCCGGCGCGACGGGCATGCTTTTGTCGCCGTGAACTGTGGCGCCCTTTCGGAAACGCTGGCCGAGAGTGAACTGTTTGGCCACGAAAAGGGTGCCTTCACCGGCGCGGACGGAGCGAAGACGGGATGGTTCGAAGCGGCCAACGGGGGCACGTTGTTTCTTGACGAAGTTGGCGATTTGCCGCTCAAGCTGCAGGTCAAGCTGCTTCGCGTTCTGCAGGAGCGCGAGGTGGTCCGCCTGGGTTCGCGGAAGGCGGTGCCCATCGACGTCCGGGTGATTACAGCGACGAACGCGAACCTGAACGAAGCCGTAGCGGCCGGGCGTTTTCGTGAGGATTTGTTCTACCGGCTGAACGTCGCCAGCCTTCGTTTGCCGGCTTTGCGCGAGCGTCCGGGCGACATTTTGCCCCTGGCAGAGCATTTTCTCCGCGTGTATGCGCAGCGGGCGAGATTGGAAGAGGTGTCAATCAGCGCGGAATTTGTGCGTCGGCTGCTTGACTATTCCTGGCCAGGGAATGTGCGCGAACTGGAAAACGCCCTGCATCGAGCGGTTCTTACTTGTCGGGAAGGGCGCATCGAGGCGGATGATTTCCCCGTGGGCTCTGGGCGCGAGATGGCGCTCTCGCACGACGCATCTGAAGTTCCCGATCCTTCGACTGCGGCGCTGGAACGTGCCTTGCTCGAACTCTACGAGAGTGGCGAGCCCGCTCTCTTCGATCGCATCGCCTCGACCGTGATCACGACTGCATTTCGCTTTTGCCATGGCAACCAGAGCGAGACAGCTCGCCTGCTCGGGATCAGTCGCAACATCCTGCGCGCCCGTCTGCTGCAGTTTGGTTTGCTGTCAGACCGTCGTGTCGATGCGTCCTCGTCTCGCGTACCGCCGAACCTGGTGGATGATATCGGCGTGGCCAGCCGCGCTCAGTACGGGAGTTCGTAGCCAGGTGCGGGCCGCTGCTGTACCTACAGCAGCTCTGCTCCCAATGCGTTGCGCGGGCAGCAGCCGCCGCGGAGGGGTGAAGTGATCAAATCTCCCAGTTCAGGGTGGAGCCGTTCTGGCTTTCCTTGCTCAGGACCTTGACCCTCACATCATCGGCCAGCACCAGCGAGCGCGCAGGCACACTGTGCAGCAGAAAGGCGTTGGCGCCAATGGTGCTGCCGGCACCCACGACGGTTTCGCCGCCCACGATGGTCGCACCGGCATAGATCGTGACGTTGTCCTCGATGGTGGGGTGGCGTTTGGTGCCGCGCAGTTGCTGCCCCGCCGCCAAAGAGCGCGCCACCAGGCCCACGCCTTGGTACATCTTGACGTGACTGCCGATGACGGCGGTTTCGCCGATGACCGTGCCTGTGCAGTGGTCCACGAAGAAGTGGGTGCCGATGTGAGCGCCGGGGTGAAGGTCCATGCCCGAGCGGGCGTGTGCCCATTCGGTCATCATGCGCGGGATCAGTGCTATGTCGTGCAAATACAGTTCGTGGGCCAAACGCTGGGCGGCGATGGCTTCCACGAACGGGTAGGCCACAATGACCTCGTCCTTGCTGAGCGCAGCCGGGTCTCCGTTGAAGGCGGCCTCGACGTCGGTTGCCAGCAGCTCTCGCACGCGGGGTAGGCTGGCGAGGAATTCCAACGCCAGCCTGTGGGCCCCGGCGCCGAGGTCCTTTTCGGGCAGCTCGGGGGGCCGCGCGTATTCCAGGCTGCGCGCGATCTCCCGGGCCAAACGACTGGCGACCTCTTCAAGCAATTCCGACGTCACTGAGCGGAGCGCGGCCGTGGCAATGGCGGTTTCGTCGAAAAAGCCCGGAAACAGAAGGCGCAGTAGGCCCGTGGTTATGCGCCCAATAGCCTGCTTGGACGGCAAATTCTTGCCGTCCAGGTGGTTAATGCCCCCAACAGATTGATAGGAATCCAGCAGGCGATCTGTCAGTTCCGTGTTCTCCACGATATCGCCGTCAGCCGATGCCTTCAAAGAGCACAGTGGAGATGTAGCGCTCGCCGGAGTCAGGCAGCACGACCACAATCGTCTTGCCGGCAAACTCGTCCAGCTTGGCCAGGCGCAGGGCCACGCTGGTTGCCGCACCACTGGAAATGCCGCTCAAGATGCCTTCCTCGCGCGCCAGGCGGCGGGCGGTTTCAATGGCCTCCTCGTCAGTCGATTGTTCAATCCGGTCAACCACACTCAGATCCAGCGTGTCGGGCACAAAGCCGGCGCCGATGCCTTGGATCTTGTGTGGCGAGGGCTTGAGTGGCTGGCCGGCGCGGAACTGGGTCAGGATGGGGCTCTTGGCCGGCTCGACCGCCACCGAGATGATGGCCTTGCCTTTGGTCTTCTTGATGTAGCGCGAGACGCCCGTGATGGTTCCGCCCGTGCCCACGCCCGAGACCAGAACATCGACGGCTCCGTCTGTGTCGTTCCAGATCTCGGGACCGGTGGTCTGTTCGTGGATGCGCGGATTGGCGGGGTTCTTGAACTGCTGGGGCAAAAAGTAGCGATCGGGCTCGGCCGCGGCAGTGGCCTCGGCACGCCGGATGGCGCCTGGCATGCCTTCGGGTCCAGGGGTCAGCACCAGGGTGGCGCCAAAGGCCGCCAATACGCGCCGCCGCTCCAAGCTCATGGTTTCGGGCATGGTCAGGGTCAGTTTGTAGCCGCGCGCGGCCGCGACAAAGGCCAGCGCGATGCCGGTGTTGCCGCTGGTGGGCTCGATGATCTCCTTGCCGGGCTTGAGCACGCCGCGTTCTTCAGCGTCGCGGATCATGGCGGCGCCAATTCGGTCTTTGACCGAGTAGGCAGGGTTGCGGCCTTCGATCTTGGCCAGCACGGTGGCCTTTGTGCCAGCGGCCAAGTGGTTCAACTTGATGAGGGGGCTTCGGCCGATGGATAGAGAGTTGTCAGCAAAAATGGCGGGCATGGGGCTATCTCCTTTCAACGACGACAAGAACTTCTTCCGCATGGAGGTTGTCCTCCGGGCGCAGGGGGCGAACGGAACCTTCCGAGAGACTGTGACCAGCTACGATGCGGACCTTCGATGCATCGACCCAGTCGAGGAGGTCTTGCAGGGTGAAGGGGTGGATGTTTTCCGAGTCGTACCAGTGATAGGGGAGGCGTTCTGTCACTGGCATGCGGCCGTGGGCGACCAGATCGACAATCACCCGCCAGTGGGCGAAGTTGGGGAACGAAACGATACCCTTGCGTCCGACCCGCAGCATTTCCTCCAGCATCAGCCAGGGATTGGGCAGGGTCTGCAGGGTCTCCTCCAGCACGACGACATCGAAGCTGCCGTTGGGAAACCAACTGAGGCCCTCGCTCAGATCGGCCTGTAACACCGCCACGCCGCGCTCTGTCGCGGACAGCACGGCTTTCGCATCGATCTCCACGCCCTGGCCCCGCACCTGGCGTTCCTGCTGCAACCGAGCTAGCAATTGCCCATCGCCGCAGCCCAGGTCCAGCACGCGGGCCCCCGGCTCAATTTCGCGGGTGATGATGTCATCCTGCCAGCGGAGATTGGCCGGCGGCGAAACTCTCTCGCGGGCGTGCCGCGAGGCCTGGATGGAGGCCACCTCGGCAATGCGCCATTCGAAAAGGCCGGCCGGCAGCCGCTCGACGTCTCGCCTGGCCAACAGGGAGGGATCGATGCGCGGATCAGGGTGTCGGCTCATGGCTGTCTAGTGGGAAAGAAAACTGTTCATCAGGCGCCCCACGGTCTCGGACTCGACAAGGAAGGCGTCGTGCCCGTAGGGCGAAGACACGCTGGCGTAGCTGGCCTGCTTTCCATTTTTGATGAGGGCCAAGGCCAATTCGCGACAGGCCGCGGGCGGATAAAGCCAGTCCGAGTCGAAAGAGACGATGAGCACGCGCGCCTTGATGCGCTGGCACGCTTTGCTGAGATCTCCGTCGCCCCAAACCGAGGCGTCGTAGTAGTCCATGGCGCGCGTGATGAAGAGGTAGCTGTTGGAATCGAAGCGTTCGACGAAGCTGCGCCCTTGGTGATCGAGATAGCTCTCCACGGCGAACTCAATGCCGAACCCGCCGTCGGGGGCTGGCCGATCGCCGTGCAGGCGCCGGCCAAATTTTCGATGCATCCCTTCGTCCGAAAGATACGTGATGTGCGCCAGCATTCTCGCTGCGGCCAAGCCCGCGGCTGGAGGCTCCTGGCCGTAGTAGTCACCGCCGGCGAAATTGGGGTCGTGAAGAATGCAGTGGCGCCCCACGGCGTTGAAAGCCAGACCCTGCGCCGACAGCCGCGCGTTGGCCGCCAGCACCACGGCCCTTTCGACCCGGTCGGGGAAACGCAGGGCCATTTCCAGCGCCTGCTGGCCGCCCAGTGAGCCGCCGACGATCGCACTGACCCGCTCGATGCCGAGGGCGTCGAGCAGCAGTCCATGCAACGCAACCCAGTCGCCCACCGTAACTTTGGGAAAGCGCAAGCCGTAGGGCTTGCCCGTGGCCGGATCGGGGGACGACGGCCCGGTTGTGCCATAGCAACTGCCGAGAACGTTGGGGCAAATGACGAAGTATCGATCGGTGTCGATGGCTTTGCCTGGCCCAATGATCGATTCCCACCAGCCCGGCTTGCGCGTGCGCCACAATCGCCCCGTGCTCTGCGCGTTCTTGTCCCAGCCAGCGGCGTGCGCATCCCCTGACAGGGCATGCGCGACCAACACCACGTTGTCTCTTTTGGCGGACAGGACGCCGTAGGTTTCGTACTCCACGTCGATGGGGCCCAGGCGGCCGCCGAGTTCCAGACTGAGGGGGGACTCGGCGGTCACCAGCCGGATGATCTTGGCTTCGACCCAGCCGACAGAAGCAGGGGTTTCGAGCGGAATCACCGGGGCATCATCGGCGCACGCCGGCGGCAATGACGGACTGGTCGTGTTGACCTGATCCTCTGCCCAAGCGTTGCTCGATGACCCCATCGCCTTTCTCGCTACGTCAAAGCCAGCGCGTCTTCTAGTGCGCCGGTGATGTCATCAATATGTTCCAGGCCGATGGACAGGCGGACGAGGTCGCGGGTGAGTCCGCTGCTCTTCTGTTGTTCTTCGGTGAGCTGCGAG
>Ga0265316_10000419_pt1 | contig 48366 bp, 32 predicted proteins | sample 4522metaG_FD_202092 | JGI IMG/M metagenome (GOLD analysis project Ga0265316, IMG submission 202092) | Rhizosphere microbial communities from Carex aquatilis grown in University of Washington, Seatle, WA, United States - 4-5-22 metaG | ecosystem: Host-associated > Plants > Roots > Rhizosphere >... | reverse complement strand
GGGGTCTTACCCTTAAGCATCTCAATCGGGTAGTCGCTCGCGCCGTCGATCACCAAAAGGATGTATTTCATAAGAAGAAGTTTAATATACCGAGGTTTTGCTTGCAAGGATTATTTAAGCTGATATATTAAGGGTCATGATCAACGAAGGCGACCTGATTTTATTATGGAAAGACGATCGCCACAACTATCTGATGAAGGCGGTGAAGGGGCGCTTTCATTGCGATAAAGGCTATATCGATACCCACGAATTTATCGGCAAAGAGTTCGGCGATGGAGTTAAGACCAGCTTAGGTCTCGGCTTTTATCTTTTGCGCCCCAACTTAAGCGACATGATCATGAACTTAAAACGCCAAACTCAGATCATGTACCCTAAAGATATCGGCTACCTTTTGATGAAGGCCAACTTATTCCCCGGCGCGGTTTGCATCGAATCGGGAATCGGCTCCGGCGCCTTGACAACCGCCATGGCTAATTTTGTACGCCCGAACGGCAAGGTCATAAGCTACGAACGCAACGAAGCCTTTATCAAAAATGCCCTGAAAAATTTAGAGAAACACAGCTTGGCCCAATTTGTTGAAATCAAACACCGCGAGATCAATCCCGGCGACAGCTATGACGAAACCGATGTGGATTTTGTGATGGTCGATGTCGGCAACCAATACGATCTTGTCCCGGCAGCGTACAAAGCTTTAAGGGGCGGCGCTTACATGGCGACAATCTGCCCCACTTACGACCAGTTAACACAAACCGTCTTCACGATGGAAGAAGTCGGGTTTACCAATATCGAAACCGTAGAAATCCAGGTACGCAGAATATTAGTGCGCCGCGGCAAGACCCGGCCAGAACAACACATGCCCTGCCATACCGGGTTTATGGTCTTCGGGGCTAAAGTGAAACTTCTTCCGCCGGAACAAAAGCCGCAGATTGAAAGCGCTATTGAGCAAGAAGATAACGAACCCGCAGAGTCACCGCAGCAGCTGGTCGAATGAAATATTGTTGCGCAGATTAAAAATCGTAAAATTCATCCGTTTAAAAAAATCGGCGTTGATGCCGTTAAATTCCGCCGGCACGGTTCCCGGGCTTACCTCCAAAGCAATATCGGCCATATTAATCCCGCCGACCGCTTCTAATTTTTCCGCGATCGCTTGTGTCGCGTAAATCGGATTTTTCTTTTCGTCAAATTTAATTTGCAGAACTTTAACCAAACGGCTTAAAAGCACCCCCGCACCATCCTTCGAATAAAAAACTTCCCAGCTTTGGTATTGAACAGGTTTGCTCATGCTCCGATAATGATCTTCTGCCCAGCCTGTAATCGCATCGGCCGCAGTGTGAAACGAAGTTACTCCTTTTATACCCAACCATGCAAGTAAAAGAGCGGTTACCTGGCCGGCTTCATCCTTTTTAAGCCAACCCTGGAAACCGGCGCCTTCTTGCGAGCTGCGTTTAAATTCACTGCCGGACAATAAACCCAGCGCATGTTCGAGGTGGCTATAGATACGATAAGGCTGGCCGCTCCCCTTGTCGGGACGATCACTAAAATAGCTGATACTATCAAAAACTTTTTCCGCTAAACGCCTCACTTCGCCAAGATCGGTAATCTGCGCGGCGGCGATCGCCTCAACGACCTTAGCTTTAAATGCCCTAAACGGCATCTTCTTACCGGCAATACCATAAAAATGGTATTCTGCCCGCGCACTACCCTTGTACCCATGGCGAATCTTCTGAAAAAATTGACGGCTTACACTGCTTACAATATCCTTGATAGCCTGCACCGGCTCGCGCCGTAGATAATCATCAAGCAACATATCTGTGCGCGCATACGTATACTCCCTGTTATATCCGCCGCTGTTGGCCTTAACCTTCAAAAAACCTCTGACCACCAGCCTATCCAAATCTTTTCTTAACGTAGTCAGCGCTGCCGGCAGATCATAGCCCAATCGTGCGGCATTACGTTGGTAATGTGCCTGAAGCTCTCTTATGGTAAATGCCTCTAAAGCTAAATCCTCGATCAACCGGGCGACATCCCGCGGGTTCTTGCCGGGGTGCTCGCCAAACTGACCGCTTGGCTTGCGATGCCTGTCGATCTTATCCACCATTCTCAATTTTTTTGCAATGTAAAGAGCGGCATCGCCGGGCTTTGTTGTATCCATGTTAAACCCCTTCATCCCAAGCCTTATCGCTAATTGCCGCAAAGCCTGACCGCCCGTAGTATTTGAATAATAACCTCTGGTCCCTGCTTCCGGCAGCCAAACCGCTACATTCTCGATGGCAGCCGCTACATCGGAAAAGGAGTCAAGTGGCGAGGCAAAATCAGGGTTCAATGTCGTTAATAACTGATAAGTGGACGCTCCTGCTCCCGGCTCGTCAAACCAAGCGGCAATCATCGGGCTGATCTGCGGCTTCGCGCGGTCCACCAGGGAAGGATCAAAGCTTTTTTCGGTAAAATAATATATCTTCTTTCTTCTATTATTTATATCGCGATATATTTTTAAAACTTTCTGCGCTACCAGCACGTTAACGGCGGCTTTCAACCGAGCCTCGCCGATGCCCGCTAAATAACTCACCCCTACATCAGAACCACGGTCTTCGCACATATTAACTAACCACGCAAGAGTAAACTCTCTATTTCCCAAACTTAATCTCGTAGATTTAATCAAAGTCACCAAATCACCGGCGATCTTAGCGATATCTTCTCGCTCTGAAGCGCTGGAATCACCGATCTCCACAGGAACCTCTGCTAATGGGCCTAACGAACCGATATTCACCTGACCTACGGTTACGGCTGCTGTTTCGACAACCGCTGGCATGGGCTCTGCGCCGCCGGAAAAATAGGCGCGGCGGGTGATTTTTTTTGCGGGCGAATAATTATTCGCCCCTACACGTTCACGTTTCACATAATTGTAAACACCCTTCTGAAAAGCTTCGACATATTGCGCATAAATTTTATCTTTACTCGTTTTATCGTTAATATCGATACCTTTATCATTGGCGGAATTGATGTAATAGCGGTAAAACGATGCCTTAAATTTCTCTTTAAACCACTTGGCTAAAATCATCGCCGAATATATCTGGCGCAATTGCGCGAAATTTTTCCCGGTGTTTACATCCTGTTCGATCAGGGGAAGGATGTGGGTTTTGAATGCATCATTATTCTGGGTAGGGGCGAGCCGATGGCTCGCCCGTGCACCGCGATCATCATCCTGATTGCGGGCGACCCGCCGGGTCGCCCCTACGTTATTCTGCATGGCAATATAATCGGTTTCCATCATCACCTTCAACGTCGCATCTTTAATTACCACCAGGTCCTGATGCTCATAAACCTGGGCCTTACCCGGTATAATCCAGACTTTGTTAAAGGATTGGGTTTGTTTATTGTTTCCAGAGACGCAAAGTGTTGCGTCTCTACGGTTATTCAATAAAGGTTTCTGTAGAGACGCGATACCTCGCGTCTCATTATCAACGGCATCCCAATATTTTTTCCCTGCTTCGGTTTCCGGGTACGTCAACGATGCGGCTAATTGTTTTAATACATAATCCTCGACTAAAAGATCGCGGCCCAGATCGGTTTCACCTAAAGCCGGCGGCGCAATCCGATCTTGTTCGTAAGGAGATAAATTGACCCAAATATCTTTATCCGGCATAGCGATCCCGGCCAAGAAATAACGAATCAATACCGCGGCTTCTTCTTTACTAACTTTGCCCTGGTTAGCCGTATCAACAATAAAGTCTATTTTTAACGGGTTTTTAGGATTAAGTTTTAGCCCCTTTAATATAGGTAGGGAGTAACTGCCCGATTGGGGTAACAATTGGCCAGGCGCAGGAAGATTGAGAGTTTGGGCGCTTGCCCCATAGGCACAAGCCATATTGGCAATAAAAACAACTAAAACTAACCCAAAAATAAATTTATGGTGCATAGTAAAACGATATACCATTTTTAGGCAACGATAACAAGGTTACTTTAGAAAAATGTTATAACTGCCTGCGCTATAAACCCTTGGGGATGGATTTATACCTAAGCCAGATATCCAGGCGATGGCGGGTAAAGTAAGGGTAATCAAGGAAAAGATGTTCCCACAAAGTGTTGGCCTTATGGCCGCAGATACCGCGCTGGGAAGTTTCAATAAAAGAAGCGATCTCTTTCGCCAACGGCGAAGCGTGATTTTTAATCTTTTCCAGCGCATTTACCATCGATAGCTTTTCCCGATAAAGTGCGCTGTGGCAAAATTTGATTGCCGAAAGTTCCTGCGGTGAAAGCCCCAAACGTTTCGCGCCCACGGTATTAATACCCCAGATACGCGAATCTCCGAGCAAAAGCATAAACGGCGGCACGTCCCGAGTGACCCGCGATAAACCGCCGATCATCGCCGCGCGGCCTAAACGGACGAATTGGTGTACCGCCACGCCGCCGGAAACAAAGGCGCGGTCAAAGATTTCGACATGTCCGGCCAGCAATACAAAAGGGCACAAAACCACATTATCATGAATTATTACATCATGCCCTACGTGGGAAAAAAGCATTAAAAAATTATTATCGCCTAAAACCGTTTCTTTTTGAGGGTAACGGGACGTGTGGATCGTCACGTATTCGCGCAGAACATTATTTTTTCCAATGCGCAGGCGGCCGGCTTCTTTTAACCCCACTACCTGCGGCACTTCGCCGATTACCGCGTGCGAACCGATTACCGTGCCTTCCCCGATCGTAGTCTGCCCCTTAATATGCGCATGAGGCCCCACAACAACGCCTTTCCCCAAACGAACTTGGGGTCCCACCAGGGCATAAGGCCCGATTGTTACATCGTCGTCAAGAATAGCTTGGCTTTCGACAACCGCACTGGGATGAATATTATTGCCCATAATTTTTTTATTCTAGCATGAGCGATGATAATGGACAATGGATTTTAATCTCCGAGCACAATTTTAATTTATTTTTATTTTGCCTTGTTTTTTCGGAAGAAATATGTTATCTCTATTGCATTATTATGCTGAAACCAAATTTAAGCATCCTAAAACGCGTAATTTCCTTAAGCCTGGCAATTATTTTTGCCTTTTCCGGCGTAGCCTATCCGGCCGATTTAAGTACCCTCCCGGCAGCCGGAACGCTCCTTATGGCTTCGCCGCGCTTTGAACCGGTAACGATTAAAGGGCTTAAAATTTACCCCAATGACCCCTTACGCCTCGATTTTATTCTGGACCAATCCGATACCGCTGATCATGGAACAGTTTTACGGGAAAAAGGCCGGCAGTTGATACGCTATTTTTTAGCTTGCCTTACCGTGCCGGCAAAAGACCTCTGGGTAAACCTTTCGCCTTATGAACCGGAGCGTATCTCACCCAACGAATTTGGTTTAACCGAGATGGGCCAAGAGCTTTTAGCCCAGGATTATATATTAAAGCAATTGGCTGCATCGTTGACATACCCCGAAACAGACGCGGGCAAAAAATATTGGAACGAAGTCAATAATTCTAATCGGTCGTTGAGTGAGCCGCACCCTTCGATACGTTCCGCCAATGGGCGGAACACTCAGGGGGCGGCTTGTATCGAAACGACCCAATCATTTACCAAGGTTTGGATCGTGCCGGATAAAGCCGTGGTATGCGAAGAAAATAATACCGCCATGGTCAAAGAAGCGCATCTTAAGGTATTAATGGAAGAGGATTATTTGGCGGTGCAGAAAAACGTAGGGGCGACCCGGCGGGTCGCCCGCAATCAGGATGATGATCGTGGTGCACGGGCGAGCCATCGGCTCGCCCCTACCCAGAATAATGATGCATTCAAAACCCACATCCTTCCCCTGATCGAAAAAGAGGTAAACGAAGGAGCAAATTTTGCCCAATTACGCCAAGCCTATCATTCTTTAATCCTGGCAGTCTGGTTTAAGAAAAAGATGCGCGCGACCTTTTTCAACCAATGTTATCTCGACCAAAAAAAGATCGCCGGCGTAAAAGGCGATGACCCGACCTTAAAAGAAAAACTTTACCAAAAATATTTAGAAGCCTTTCAAAAAGGCGCCTACAATTACATAAAGCGTGACCGTGCCGGGCCGAACAAAATAACCAAACGCGCTTATTTCTCCGGCGGCGCCAACTTGGCAGGGACCGAAACTATCGAAACGGTTGTGCCGGGAATAAAAAGCGCGCGCGCAACCTTAACCGACCCCAGCACCCTGGCCGTCGCCTTATCCCCCGCCGGACAAAAAGGCCCTAAAAGCCCGATAGCTTACTCTAAATCTTTAAAAACTAAAGGTAAGTTCCACGCCGACCAAAGCGAAAAAATAATCGGCGGCGAAACTCTGATTATAAATCCGCAAACGCCTGCCGATACCGCGCGGCTGGCGAAAAAATTGCTTGCTGCCCGCGACAAGCGCGGCCAACCGCTGGCCGAACAATTTAATATTCCCATCGAACACGAAGGAAAAACTATCGATTTCACGATAGTAGTCGACCGTGAACTAAGCGTAGATGAAAATATCTTAAAAGAATTCATTACCAATTCAGTCGAAATGACCGAAGGAAACCTCAGCGAAATGCCCCGGCAGATAGTGATTACCTCTCTTGACCGCTCCCCTCACTTGGCGGAAAACCACCATCGTACCGGCATAATCGGCATTAATCGCGCCGTGGGAGAGATAAGACACCCGGAAATCAGCTCTATTATCCGTACTATGCTCGTATACCATGAATTCGCTCACAAGGTCACCGGCCGCTATGACGATGATTTTGAAGCCGAACAAACCACACGCGATCTAAGCTACCTCTCCCGGCGACGTATGGCCTATGGCATCAGGTATCCTGATTTTGTCCATGCCCTGGAAGAAATTTCGGAATCGATCGACGCCGGCGATTTTCTCAAAAAACTCAAAACAGCAGCAGGACAAGACAACGGCCCCATACGAATCATCAGCGTTACGTCTGGTTCAGCCGAAGAATTATTAAAAGCTTTATTCGGCATCCAACCTAAACCACCGGCAGATCCTGCCAATACCTACCGCACCAAAGATATATTTTATAGCCCGAATATCGTCATGACGGTAAACGGCCTGCCGGAAACCCTGCGTTTTACCGGTGAAAGGGATGTCGCCCGTTTTATGCGCCGCCTCCCTTCCAGAAGCCTTCATACCTTTAGCGTCACGCTCCCGCAGCAAAACCGCCCAAAACGTATTATCGATATAACTACCGGCGATCCGCTGATCCTGGATAGAAACGGTATCGACAAACTCATTACAGAATTGGCAAAAGGATTAGGCGTAAGCAATCTCGATAATCTTCCCGACAGGCTCAATATCGTCTTTGTCGATAGATCGGAACATCTAGTCGATTGCCGCTTTGCCCGTTATGGTTTTATTGCCGTCAATTATGGGATGCTGAAGATCAATGACCAACAAGTCTTTGATGCCATGATTCTTACTCTCATCGCGCGCGGCATAAGCTCTGCCATTACCGCGCGCGACGATAAAGCCTTCCGGGAAGCCCAAATCATCCGCGACGCGCAATTTGCCCTGGAAACCTCCGCCCGGTTCGAAATCAGCTTAAGCCGCTGGCATCAGGCCTTAGACCAACACCGTGCCTTCGATATCGGGACCTTGATTACGGAGATAGAGCACGAAGCCGAGGTCTACCATGCCGCTGCCCAAACCGCCCGCATGAACATACATAACGAACAGGACAATATCGTCGATACTGCCGCGATCACTCTACCGTCGGGGAAAAAATATAACTTATTTCTTATCGGCCATTCTCACGCCGTTCCCCAAATTTCTGGATATATCGGCCGCTATCTCATCAACAATATACCTGATAAAAAAGACGGCCCTAATTCGCCGGCGCGGCGCCTTTACCGCACCCGCTTAGAAAATATCCAACCCGTAATCGCCCCTCAAGTTAAGAATTACCGGCACGATATCGCCGCGATCCGGGAGATCACCAAACAACACTCGCTAGCCTGGCTCAGCATCGAAGCCTCGCCGTCTGAACTAAAATATTCCCTCGATTCTGCCAAAAAGGATTTACAACGGCTAAAAGACGCGGCGCTAGAAAGCGGCATCCCTAACCCCTTAACTGTCGCCGAGGAGCTTATTTTATACGTATACGGGCCGGAAATTTATATGTCCATTGTCGAACATGACCCCGAAATTACGCTAAAAATTATTTTCCCTGCGGAAGATGACGACACCAAAAGCCAGGGCGCCGACCATGTAGCCATGACCGATTTATGCACCAGCTTGCTGGCGCACGAGATAGAAGCCCACGGAGAAGACCCTTCCCTCATAAAAGATATCCTGAGCGCAATTGATATAAACGGTATCGACGAAACCAAAATCGACCGCCTGACCGCCGGCTGCCACGAGCACGTCATCTATTATGCCCGCGCAATGACCAAGGCTTACCGCGAATTCTATGCCAATGTATCAATGCGCAGCGCAGTTATGGCAAAAAATATCGTTAGCCGGGCAGCAAGTAATACCAAAACCGGAGATACTTTTATCCATATCAGCGGCATGAACCATAATGGTGATATATTAGAAGCTTTTCGCTCCATGGCCGAAAAAGGGAAAGTTTTAGCCGGCGTAAAAATTACAACCGATCCTAAGCGTGCCGGAAGAAACGGTAAACTGCCGGTCAAACCCGCCCACTCTGAAAGTTTAAAACCACTGGGCGATTTTTACGCCGAGCGAAGCGAAAAATTACTCGCCACGACAACTACATTTATCAACCCGCAGACCCCTGAAGATACAGCCGGGATCGCCCGGCTTTTACTCGTTTCTACGGATGCACACGGAGAACCATTAGCCGAAGCGCTACCGATAACTGCCGGAAACAATGACAAAAAAGCTGCATTGTCCGTAGTGGTAGACAGGGAATTTGCGCTTACCCAGGAAGGGTTGGAAGCACACATTACCGAAGTCGCCGCAGAAACCAATACCGATATCGGAAAATTACCCCATCAAATAGTAATCACTTACTTAGACCGCTCGCGCCGCCTGGCCCAAGCCCAACACGGCACAATCGGCATCAACCGCGCCGTACAGGCCATTAAAAATGAAAAAGTCAGAAAGATTTTCCAAAACATGCTCCTACGCCATGAGTTAGCCCATGTGCTGACCGGCCGCCACAGCGATGATGTGGATTTTGAAACCGAACAGGACGCGCGCGACCGAAGCTACCTTATCAGCCGGCTCTTAGCCGCCGATATCAACGGCCAAGAGTTCCGTAGTGCCCTGGATGACGCTTCGGGATCAATTGACAGTAAAGATTTTTTAGAAGAAGGCACCAAAGCCGCCATGGCCCAGGTATTAGAAGGTATCGCAAGAAGCCTCGGAGGCAACGTAACCATAGTAGACCCAAGCACAATCCCCGGCTTAACCGAAGCCTTAGCGGCCGCCTTATCCGACAACCAACCCGAACCGCCGGTTGATTATAGCGCTACCTACCGCGTTAAAGGAGATTTTGCTTCGGCAAAAATTGTCATGCAGGCAGGGCACCGGGATGAGATCGTACGCTTTAACAGCGAAGCTGAGGTAACGGCCTTTATGCGCCGCCTTGGCCCCGAAGATCTTTATACCCTGCCTGTTACCATTTCCTTGCCCGGCCGGGAACCGCGGCAAATTTCAATCACCTTAAGCAAAACCCTTGGTTTAAACATAAACAACCTGCAAGCCGGCGTCACATCCTTAATCGAAAATTTGGGAATAAGCGATATCGACCGGATCCCGCGTCAATTAAATATCGTCTTTGCCCAGAAATCGGAATATTTAGTCGATTGCCGCTTTGCCGAATATGGTTTTATTGCCGTTAACCCCACGCTCTTCCTTATTCCCGATTTGCGCTTAAGCGTAGCCATGGCCTCGACCATAGTCGCACACGGCTTAAGCGCGTGCCTTACCGGGAAGAACGGCCCGGAATTTAAAGCGGCACAGATTGTCCGTGACGCACTCCATGCCGCAAGGATTTCTGGACAGTTAGAACTCAACGAAGACGACTGGCGCCAAATGTTTACAAATAATCCGGCTTTTGATGTCGATACCTTGATGGATGAGATGGAACGCGAAGCATATTTAGCCAAAACCAAAATCAATGCCGCCCTTATCGCTGAACACGCGCTCAATGATAATAGGGTCGATGCGGTTACCCTCACTTTACCCTCCCGCCGGGAATACAAATTGTTTATCCTCGGCCACCGGCATAATAACCCCAAAGTTTTTCATTATATTAATCAATATCTCCTCGATGACACCCACACCGGTGACCCCAACCTTCAATCTATGGGCCGGCGTAAGTATCGCGCCCGCTTAGAGGGCATTTACCATTCCATTGCCCCGCAAGTGGAAAATTACCGCCGGGATATTGCCACGATCCGGCAGATCGCCCAAAACCACCATTTGATCTCAGTCGGCATAGAGGCTTCGCAATCAGAACTCGAGCACGCACACGCTCACGCAGCAGAACGGTTAGAAACATTGAAAAAATTGGCCCAAGAAAGCGGCATTCCCCACCCCGAAACCGTTGCCGACGACATTTTTTTATATATGTATGGGCCGGAGCTCTACCTCTTCCTCACCGACCAAAGCCCTGACCCGGTAATAAAAAGAGTTTTTTCCGCGGAAGATGACCAATTAAAAGACCAAAATGTCGACGATATGCACCTCGCTGCACAATACGAAGAGCAGTTAAAACACGAAACAGCGAAGCATGAAGGAAACCCGGCGCTTGCCGAAGAAATTATAAAGTTAACTGAACATCCCAATATCGACGAAGCAAGAATTCATCGCCTGACGGCAGGCTGTCATCCGCACGTTATTAATACTGCTCAAGGCCTGCTCGACGCAAAACGCAATTTTTTTGCCGGCGCCGCCAAACGCAGTGCGATTATGGCCAAAAAAATAGCCAATTATGCCCGAAACAATACTCTTCCGGGCGATACCCTTATTCTCCCCGTCGGCGAAAATCATAATCCGCAAATTCTGGAAGCTCTAGGCACGCTGGCCGCCCGAGGCGAACAACTAATCAAGGTAGAACCCATACCCGGCTATGCCGGCGGCAGGAATGATAGCGGCCCAACCGCGCCAATTTTAACCGTCACGATCCGTCAAATAGGGGTTAAAAAAGAGGGGGCGCCGGCCACTCCCGGCGGCGTAAATTTTGACGCCGAAAAAATTAATTTAGAAATTCAAACCAAATGGAATAAAGATAGTGTTCTCCAAACGCAGGCCCCTTTTGATCTCAAGGGCTTTGAAGGCTTCACCTTTCGCGAAATCAGCTTAAAGCAAGGCGCAGAAATATAAATTGATCCCAAACTCAATTAAAATCGAAAATAACTTTGCCGTCTTTGATTGCCAAACGGGTAGTGAATTTGTTGCCGGCTTTGCTGGTAAAACCCTCAATCGGCTCGGTAACCCCATTTTTAGTAAGCTTGATCACTTGTTTCAGCGTCAATTTTTTCCCGGCGATCGTTTCCGAAACTTTAAATCCGCAGGCGCGTACGCATACCCACCCCCAATCGAGTTTACGCAGGTACCGGCCGCATATGGCGCACGGCACTAAATTGGCGTCATTATCTTTTTCATGGACCACGCTCACGCTATCGCGCCCCACTTGGCGCACATGGGCGATAATATTTTTTACAAATTCCCGGATCTCGGTATCGAATTGTTTGGCCGCATAACGGCCTTTTTCGATCTCCTGTAATTTAAACTCCCACTCCGCAGTTAATTGCGGCGAGGAAAGCTCAGGCTGGATGCTGGCGATCAGCGAGCGGCCTTTGGGGGTCGAGATAAAATTTTTCTTTACTGTCTTAATATAGCCGTATTTTTCCAGATTTACCGGGTAATTAGCCTGAGTCGCGGGCGTACCGATACCTTTTACTTCTTTTAAGATCTGACGCGCCTGTTCGTCTTCCAAAAGCTTGCCGCAATTTTGCATCGCGGTAATTAATGTCGCCGCAGTGTAATATTTTGGCTTAGTCTTTTTATTCTGGACCAATTCGAGACCGGTTAATTTTTCTTTTATCTGCTTTAATTTTTCTTCGATCGGCGCCTGGGTTAAACGCTGTTCGCTTAACTCTTTTTCTTCGCCCTCTTCCGCATCTTTCTTGTAGAGCGCTTTAAATCCTTTGTCTAAATCAAATACCAGCGAAGCTTTAAGCGTATTTCCTTTATCATCAATAATATTTAAAGTGTAGTGCTTATATTTTCGCGGCACCATAAAGGCTTCGACAAAACGCTCGCGCACCAATTCATAAAGCTGTGCCTCTTCTTCGGCCAGGTTTTTCACGGCGATACCGGTGGGAATGATCGCCGTATGCGCCGCATCGGTATCTTTGACGGAAGGTACATTTTCCCGGTCTTTACGGATATATTTTTTTTCTTTATCCAACGCCAGCTTGGCGATCAAAACATAATATTTATCCATATCCGATACGGGTAAAAATTGGCTCTCAGTCCTGGGGTAAGTCGTCAACTTTTTTTCATATAACTTTTGCGCGATATCTAAAGTCTTATCCAAAGCAAAGCCAAAACGCCTATTCGCCTCTTTTTGCAGTTCGGCAAGGTTAAAAGTTTTCGGCGGGTTTTCCATACGCTCTTCTTCTTTAAACAACGAAAGGCTAAACTCACTATTTTTAATACTGTCGGCAATTGCCCGGCAAAATCTCTCTTGCTCGAATTTTACTCCGTCACCGTTAAAAAAAGTAAAATTAATATCCTGCCACTTAGCTTGCACGCTGTAAGTAAAAAGCTCTTTGTAATTTTCAACCTCCCGGTCGCGGGCGACGATCAGGGCCAAGGTCGGCGTCAAGACCCGGCCGATCGGCAAATTAGTATACGCGCACAACGAATAAGCACGGCTGGCATTCATCCCCACCAGCCAATCGGCGGATGAACGCATATAGCGCGCCGCCGAGAGATTATCGTAAGCGCTTGCATCCTTCATATTATTCCAGGCTTTAAGCAGGTCTTCATCGGTCAACGATACCGCCCAAAGGCGCTTAACCGGCTTATTAATTTTATTATAATCGTAAAACGCCCGGAAGATCCCCTCGCCTTCGCGGTCGGGATCGGTAGCGCAGACGATCAAATCGGATTGGTTGCAAAGCTTTAAGAGCAAATCGCCCCGGGTTTTAACTTCGTCGTTACGATACCGGTATTTAATTTCCGGCGGCGCAATCGGCATATCATTAATATCCCAACGCTTATATTTGGGGTCATACTCTACCGGCTCAAGGGTCTGCATCAGGTGGCCGTAAAACCAGGCGAGATAATAAGATGCGGATTCGTAGTAGCCGTTTTTATCCTGCAGTTTTTCGCCGGAAATTTTTTCAATCAGCGGACGGTAAAAATCCCTCGCTTGGGAAGGCTTTTCCGCCAGAACGCAGATTTTCATATTACGTCGACCTTACCGGCTAAAAGCTCATAACCGCGGCCGATAACTTTTATCGCCGAACCGGACCTTAAACCTATGCCCTTGGCCTTCTTGTCCTTAAGCAGTTTTAGCAGCGCTTTTAACTCCTGCCATTGAGGTTCATCATGCGCATCGCAATAAATTCCGGCAAACCCCAGGCAATCGAAAAGATAAGGGTTCTCTTCATCGACATCGCGCCAGGCAACCCATTTTTCACAAAGCATGATCGCTCCGGCAGAAACGCCGATAAAGTGCGTGCCGTGATTAAAAGCCTTTTCTAAAATAGTCAACGCGCCCTGATCGGTTAATATTTTTATCCCCTTTTCTACGTCGCCTCCGGCAACAAAAATCACCGGACATTGCTCGATCACGTTCAAAGCCTTTTCTTTATCTTTAAAATCAAGCTTCACTATCTCACAACTCCCTGCGGCAAGCAGAGCAGACTTTGTCGATTGGAAAAATCGAGCGTTATCACCGCTCGCCGCACCCAGATACGCGACTTTTGCGTTTTGCAGGCCAGTGTCGGCGATGATTTTTTTAAGTGTACCTTCAAAATCATCCCAATTTCCTCCGGCGATCAAATAAATATTTCCTCTCATTTTTTATATGCCTGCGCAGCTTTGACCATATCCCGACGCTTCATGTATCGCGTTGTGTAATCTACTCCCGGACAAAGATACAACGGACGGCGTTTTTTTAAAAGGGTTATCCCGTAACGCTTAGGGTTATTGGTAATATCCGTACCAAAAAAAAGATTTAGTTGCTGGCCGGCAGAATTATCCACAAGTTTTATTTTTAACCGCTTAAGAAATTCCACAGTTTTAAGCGACGACTCCCGCGTCTGCCCGGGCAAGCCATAAAGCGTAAAGACCTCCGGCGTTATCCCTGCCTGATGCGTTGCCGAGATGATCTTTTCAAAATTTTTAAGATCAACCGGCTTACGCAGAATTTTATTGACTGCCGTGTCAACCGACTCGAGCCCATAAGCAATATATTTTACTCCGGCTTTGGCCATCAAGCGCAAAAGTTTTTCGTCAACAAGGTCGGCGCGCGTTTCGCACCAAATTTCTATTTTCCAGTGCCTTTTGATAATACCCTGCATGATCGCACTAACGCGTTTTTTATCAAAGGTAAATGCCGGATCGGCGAAAAAAAATCTTTTAATCCTGGCCTTAACACAGATAGCCATATCGCTTAATACGCGCTTTATGGAATGGGCGCGGATGCGGTAGCCAAAGGCCCGCGGCGTATAGCAAAAGGCACAGCGAAAAGTACACCCGCGCGAAGAAAGCAGCACCGCAACCTTATGCTGGCGCAGGTCAAAGGCTTGCGATTGATACGGCGACGGCAAATGATCCAGATCGTCGATTAGCTTCGCCGCCGGGGTTTCTACCGCATTATTCCCACGCATAAATACGATGCCATTGATAGTTGCCGGGTCGTGATTTTTTCTGATGCAATCAACAAGCTGCGGCCAAATCATCTCGCCTTCGCCGCGCATTAAAACGTCCACGGCACGCATCTGCCGCAAGGCTTCTTTGGGCATAAAGGTGATTTGCGGCCCGCCGAAAACTATAATCGTCTCCGGATCGGCTATTTTAATCAATCGGGTCAATTGCAAAGCAAGCTTGATATTGGCCCGGTAGACGGAAAATCCTACCACCATCGGTTTATAATTTAAAATAAAATCCGCGACTTCCCGGGCGGTGTTTTTTGTAACTTTATCAATTTCCGCCACCACAGCGTCAATACCGTTAGCTTTAAGGCTGGCTGCAATGTAGCCTAAAGAGATGGGAAATAAATCTCCGCCGGCCGGAGGCAGTGTATAGAGCAAAACCCTGGTATTCTTGGTGGTCTGATGCATATATGATTCTATTGCCGGGCTAAAAAATCCTTAATTTCCAGCGGTAAACGGCTCTGAGAATAAATATATTTTCCCGACGGCCCGGGTACGATATCGGCATTAAATTCAAAAGCGATCCGGGCGCCTTTCCCATAAATAAATTTAAGCGCCACGATAAGGCTGGCGGCAATATTGTCCGAACGAGATAAAGGTAATCGCAATAAATATTTATTCTCGTTCATCTGAAGTAATTGATAACTCCAGAGATTCCCCGCTTTAAATAAAACCCGATCAAGCTCTACCGGCGTTACCAGCCTGCCGCTTACGCCTCGAGTACAATAAGAAAACCTGCCTTCAACGCTTTGTAAAAAATAACCGTTACTGCGCCCGCACTGGCATTTATGTTGCGCAAGCCGCAACACGTCGCCGGTATCAAAACGCACGAGTTGGTACCATTCATTATGGAAAGTCGTAACCAACCCCCGGCCTAAGAGTGGGCCTCCGTGTTTTTGATCAAAGGGCTCAAAATCAATCCGGCAATAATCGCTATTTTGATGCAACCGGCCGTGCTCACACTCGATAAAAACATATCCGGTCTCGGTCGAGCCAAAAGAGCTCACGCAGGGAACATCAAAACATCTTTTTATCAAATCCAATTGGCCGGCCAATGGCAATTCGTAGGTAAGGACCACGGCCTTGGGCTGAAATATTCTCATGTTATTCTTAAGCGCCCAGAAACAAAGCCGGCTTAAATATGACGGATTAGCCTCCAGAACCTCGGGCTTAAACGCAGCTAGATCATCGATCATCCGCTGATAGTGCTGCTTATGCCATAAATGCGGGCCGCTTTTTTCATTCAAATATAAAAATCGGGCTAAGCGCCGCTCATCCAACGGCAGATCTTTATCATCACTTAAAAAGCCGACGCTTTTGGCGCTGGTTAAAATCGCTTCACGGTGTTCTCCGGTTGCAACAGCGGCTAAATGTTTATTAAGCCGCCACGAAGCGCGTTCGCTTAAATCCCACCAGCGCTGGTTCCAGATATTGGTAACCTTTTCTTCGGTGGTGCCGCTGGTTGCCACATACTCGATCTCTTTTTTCGCCAACGCTTCTTCCAAATCACGCCCTTGCGGCACAAACCCGGCAGGAAAATTCTCGCGGATATCGTTTTTGGTAAGCATCGGCAAAGCGGCAAAACGCTCATCGATCGTCCGCGCCTCTCCTGGGTCGAAATTCTGCCAATTCCGGTAAAAATGGCATGACTCAAAAGCTTTGCTAAGAGTCTGCGCCGATTGCCGAGTGTATTCGGAAGAAAAACTAAACAACTTATCGTTCATGGGAAGTATTTTACCACATTCTAAATATCTCTGATTAAACACACATAAGAAACTAAAGTCTTTGGTTGTATTTTTCTGCAAAACTCCAATAAATATGTTATAATTTTGCAATACGGAGGAAATAAATGTCGCAAGTCGATTACTGGCTTACATCCGCTGAACACGATCTGGACGCGGCCCAAGGCCTATGGCAAATTAAAAAATTCGACTGGTGTCTTTTTCTCGGGCATCTTGTTCTGGAAAAAACCTTTAAAGCTATATGCGCTAAAAAACATGACGAAACTCCTCCCCGCACCCATAATCTACTGTTGTTGGCAGAAAAATCCGGAATAGTTTTGGATAACAACCAAAAATTATTCCTGGAAAAAGTGAATGATTTCAATATGGAAAGCCGTTACCCGGACGAAAAATTATCTTTTTATAAATTATGCACCGAAACTTTTACCCGCGAATACTTCGATAAGATCAAGGAGTTTTACTCATGGCTGCGGCAAGAGATGAAATTGTAAATCAAATATCCCGGCTGGCCGGCGAACTGCGCCAACACAATATCCGTGTGAATAAAGCCGTTTTGTTCGGCTCTTACGCCAAAGGTACGGCGCGTGACGACAGCGATATCGATGTAGCGATTATATCCGATGACTTTGAAGGCGTACGTTTTTTAGATCGGCAAAAAATAAATCCTTATTTAATTAATTATAACTGCCGTTTCGACATCCATCCTTACCGCGCCGGAGAATTTAACCCCTCTTCCAGCTGGTTCGTAAAGGAAATATTGAAAGATGGCTGGGAAATACCTCTCGATTAAAATAATTATCTTAACGAAGTTTCAAAGAATGCATTGACACTGGCCAATGGTTTAAGCTCGATCGTGCCGGGCTTAAGGCCGGTGATGTATTCACCTTCGTTCAGTGTAAAACCGTTCGGTAATTTGTAATCTGTAATTTGTGATTTGTAATTATCCTCCCCTTCTACCTTCAAATCCAAATTGCCATAATCAAAATTCACGCCGCCGACGTCTGTGGGATTAGAATACGGTTTTATGGACACCATCGGATTTTTTCCCGAACTAGCCGCAACAAATAATTGTTCATTCACCTCCACCAATTCACCGACCGGCAACCGCGATGCCTTACCCAGCATATTCTTACCACCACCCTTAGACCCAATTTGTTTTTGCAAATCCCGAACCAACCAATCAATAAATTTAGCGTATAAATAATAGGCGGTATAGCGTCTTAGCAGCAGAGGTCTAAGGAAATCTCTAGTTGGTTGGTCCCATTTGTTGCCGATAGATATTAAATATTCTTTAACATCTGCGTCAAGATAATGGTCTGCAAATTTAGCTATTTGGTCACGCTCTTTTTTGTTCAAACGAGCCGTAAATGCTTCATGCCTACTTTTAACGGCTTCAACACTAGCATAGCCTTGCGAATACCATGCATGATATTTATCGGGCCCCATCTGCACCAAGGAAATAGCTTTTTCCGGCGAAGAAAAATCAAATTGAAGGTTTCCGGAATGCGTTACCGCCTCATTAAAATTTGGCAGCATAAACCCACGTAACACAACAACAACTATGCCATCTTCAAGGCCTGGTTTAGACTTTACCAAAGGCATTATTTGGCTAGTAAAAGTATTATACAGGCGTTGGACAAATTCGTTGGAGATTTTTTCTCGCTGTGCGCGCGAAATACTATGAATATCTTTGGAAGTGGGAATCAGCCATCCATTGCGTTCGGCTATCTCAAATATAAATGACCTCGGGTGAATACCAATCATGTGCAACTTATTCCCCCTTGACGGATCAACACCGAAAAGGTTACCGGGATCTTTGTGGTAATATTTCTGAGACAATCCGCGTAAAGCAAACGGTTTAATCCTGTCAATACCAAGCTCTACCAAACGCGCTTGGGAAGTTTCAATAGCGCGTCTGATTGAAGGTAAATCCATCGTAAGTTTTTGTGGTTCGGTTATCGCGCTAATAGCGCCCCCTTGATCCACCACCGGAGTTAAGCCTTTTGGTACAAAAACCCTCCGGAAAAGTAACGACGTTTCATAATTCTCGTCCCTATTGTAACGGGCGAGGCATGCCTCGCCCCTACGGATTCCTTGCGGATATAATCGTAAGCACCTTTTTTAAAGGCTTCCACGTATTGCTGGTAAATTTTTTCCTTAGCATCTTCACTCTGATTATTGATCCCATTAGTTTTACCTTTATCAGCATAGTTTTGGGTAATCATGGTTTTTAAATTGTCTTTGTACCAAAGGGCTAAGATCAGCGCATAGTATATTTGGCGTAAACGGGCAAAGTTTTTACCTTCGTTTACTTCTTTTTCAATTAAAGGCAAAATATGCTGTTTGAATGCATCCGTAGGGGCAGGTCCCTGTGCCTGCCCTGGGCGGCCACGGGGAGCCGCCCCTACGTTATTATTCTTCATCGCCAAACAATCCTCCTCGGTCATCACCTTCAACCTGGCCTCAGTAATAAATACCGCGTTGCCTTCTTGATAGACCCGAGCTTTGTCCGGCATGATCCAAACTTTCTGGAAATTACTCGTAGGGGAGGGACACGTCCCTCCCGTTATCACGGTCGAGGCATGCCTCGACCCTACAGGATTATTCATTTCATCCCAATATCTCCTCCCCACTTCCGTTCCCGGATAGGTTAAGCTGGCCGCTAATTGCTTTAACAAATAATCCTGTCCTAAAAGATCTTTACCCATGGCAGTTTTATCCAAGGCCGGCGATACTATCCGATCATTTTCATACGGAGAAAGGTTAACCCAAAGCTCTTGCCGGGGTATGGTCAAAGCCGCCAAAAAGTATTCGGTCATTAGTTTAGCTTCATCTTTTAAGGCTTGTGAAGTTAAACCGGATTGGCCGGTATCCACCAGAAAAGTAAATTTTAAAGGATCATTTATATCAACTTTTATTCCCTTGAAAAGCGCGGGAACAAAGGCCGGACTGGACAAAAGCAGGTTAAGCTGAAGTTGCGGCGTTGCCGGCCCTGCGGCAAAGGTCAACGAAGCATTGCCGGTAAAAATTAATACTATTGCCAAAAATAAAAAAATTAGCTTGCGCATATAAAACGGATAAATTACTCCAAAATAGATATAACATTTTTATAAAAAGAAAACCGGCGAAAAAGGAAAAATTATGAAGCTTTTTGAAAGCGGTTACTTATCCCCAAACACCCTTAATCTCGGCGTTGCAGTAGCCGCACCTACCGGCTTTAATCTGGTTGCCTGTAACAAGAAAGCCCATACGTTTGATCAGCGGTTTGGTACAAGACGGGCAAAAAGTGGTTGAGCCTTCGTCGCTCGTTACATTACCCAGATAAATAAATTTAAGCCCGCATTTTTTGCCGATGCGGTAAGCCTGTCCCAGCGAAGTTAACGGTGTCGCGATTTTATCGATAAGTTTGTATTCCGGGCGAAAGGCTGAAACGTGCCATGGCATGTGGCTGTCGACCTGCGCGATAAATTGGGCGATGTTGGTAAGTTCATCGACAGAATCGTTTTCGCCGGGAATAAGTAAGGTCGTCACCTCTACCCATACCCCTAACTTTTTCATTAAACGGATATTATCCAAAACCGGCGTAAGACGAGCCTTGCAACGCGTACGGTAAAAAGTCTCCTGAAACGATTTTAAATCTACATTCGCCGCATCCAGGTACGGCGCAATCTGCCGCAACGCAACCTCGCTCATGTAACCGTTGGTCACAAAGATATTTTTCAGGTTTTTCTTTTGGGCAAGTAAGGCACATTCGTAAGCAAACTCAAAATAGATCGTCGGCTCGGTATAAGTGTAAGAAATGCTTTTACACTGCGAGCGCAGCGCATCGGACGCAACCTCATCCGGCTCAACGGCAAATTCTTGCGTGTGCATCTTGCGCGCCTCGGCAGCCTGGGAAATCTGCCAATTCTGGCAAAAATCACAGGAAAAATTACAGCCGATTGAAGCAATCGAATAGGTACTGCTTCCCGGCAAAAAATGGTAAAGCGGTTTCTTTTCTACCGGATCGACGTGAGAGGCGGCCAGCTTTCCGTAATTAAGCGAATATAGAACACCTTTTAAATTTTGGCGCACGCGGCATAAGCCGAATTTGCCTTCCTCGATCAAACACTTATGATTGCACAAAAAACAGCTGACTTTGCTCTCGGGTTGCGCTTTGTAAAATAAGGCTTCTTTCATATTTTCCACAATATATTGTAGATTTACTAATTATATAGTTGATTTTTCTACAATTCAATGATAATATTGCTTTATGAAAAAACAGAAGCAGGAAGATTTTGTTTTTGCCTATGTCAACCGCGATTCGCAACGCCTGCGCGAGACTTTTTTTTCCGACGATAAAGAGAAGGCACATAAAGACAATTGGCTCCTTTTAACACTCACTGCGGTGGTAATTTTTTTCACGGTCGCGGGAATAATCTTTTCCCGATATGATCTTTTTTTGGTCAAAAAAACCAATGTGGAAGCGCCGGCATCAAGCCTTTCGCTCTTATCCTTTAACACAACCCAATTCGAACCGATCAAAGGCAGCGATATAGAAAAACGCGCAGGTGCCATATATATGGCCATCCCGGCCGCCGGACAATCGGGCTTTCGCCTGCCGCTTTCAAAAACTTACAGCCTGACCGGTAATGTTTTGATTATGTATTTAAAAACCGAGAAACCCCTGATTATCGACGTGATCGCCAAAGATACCAATTACTTCTCCAACGCCTTTTCGCCCTTCCTGGTAAAAATCGAGCCGGCGGCCGATGGCGGTTATAAAAAAGTCTCCTTCGAGCTTAAAGAAGAGTACTTCAACCGTGTCAACCTGGCTTTAGTCGACCAGCTTACGTTTTACTTTCGCCCGCTTAATAACGAAGGCTCGCGCGTATTCATAAAAGATATAATCTTGGCCCAAAAAGAGTAGTTTTTTAAGGGGAGGAAAGAATGAAAATAATTTCTGTGGTCAACCAAAAGGGTGGTTGCGGCAAAACCGTAACCGCGGTAAATCTGGCAGCAGCATTGGCAAAAAGAAATCACAAAGTCCTTCTTATCGATCTCGACGGACAAGCCCACGCCACTTACGCATTAGGCGCAAAAAGCAATACCACGATCACCGACCTTCTGGAATTGGCCGTTGAAAACAAGATCACCTCCAAAAATGTCAACGCTTTAAGGATAGCGGAAAATTTTTACCTCATCCCCTCATCGATCGGCTTGACTTCACTGGAACAAAAATTAAACGCCAAGAGCAACCGTTTAAAAATGCTCTCCGCAGTCTTGGCCGCCTTCGGCGAAAGCTTTGAGTATTGCATCATCGATTGCGCGCCCAATTTAAGTATAGTAACTTTAAACGCCCTGGCGGCGTCTAAATATTCGATCGTCCCGGTCGGTATCTGCGATTTTTCCCTGCGTGGTACGGAAATATTAAAGAATATCCTGATTATGCTCAAGGAATATACCGGCCAAGCACCGACACCTTTTTACCTGTTAAGTCAGGTCGACAACCGTTCACGCTATGCCCGGGATTTTATCGACCGGGTAAGAGGCCGTTTGGGTACAATGCTTTTTAATACCGCAATCCGCACAAATATATCTTTAAGAGAAGCAGCATTCGCCGGGAAAAGTATTTTCGCGCATAGCCCCGAGGCGCGCGGCGCCGAAGATTTTACCGCCTTAGCCGTCGAAGTAGAACAAATGACCCGGGACACGACTTGGTCCACGCTTTTCTATAAAGGACAGAGTTTAAATTCCGTTTACGTGGCGGGAGATTTTAACAACTGGCAGAAAGACGAAAATTACCGCTTAAAAAAAGTCGGCGATGAGATCTGGGCAATTAACCTTCCCCTGCAAAAAGGAAGGTACCGTTATAAATTTGTTGCCAATGATAATTGGGTCACCGATCCATTAAATACTCTGGCAGAAAAGGACCCTTTCGGCGGAACAAACTCTCTGCTGGATGTTAAATAACTAAAGTCCACTGCGCACAATCGCTACGCTTCCTATCGGGAATAGGAATTCCAAACGCAAAGGGGTAAGTTCTGCTTTATCAAGCCAAAGATTAAAGCGCTTGCCGCCGGTACCTACCAGAAGAAAAGCTTCTCTCTCCGCAGAGCCCACTTTAATCTTAGTAAGCGACTTTACTTCAACATGCACTTTAGAGGTAGGCAGTTTAAAATCAAATTTTTGTCCGGGTATTAAACCCTGCGCCGCCGGAAAAAAGTATAAAAGCGCCATGATATGGCAGATGGGTTTATTCTGCTTTAAAAATTCTGAGCGTGAAGGCTTACCGTTTATCGACTTTACCACCTCGACCACGCCTTTCTCCTGGTCGTAATGTTCGACGATCAATTCTTTGTTGCCGAAAAAAACCAGATCGCGTTCCACTTTCACCGGCAAATAATTTTTACTATCCAGATATATCGTTTCGTGGCTGTTTAAATCGAGGAATGCGAGGATCTTCGCTTCTGAATCGACCCTTAAAACATCTACCGCTTTACCGTTTAGGCTTTCTTTCCCTTGATATTCCCACTTCACGTAACCCGATTTCTTACCGCCCGATACTACATCGTAAGAAAGTACGGTTTTGCCGTTAAACCGTTTTTCGATCCCGGATTCATCTTGCGCGAAAACTGCCGCAGTCAAAAAAAAAGCAAATAGAACAAAAATAAAACGCATAGCTATTCGGCAACCAGGCGTCTTATGGTATCGAGCTTTTCGATTGCCGCTTCTCTGCCGGTCTGGATGAACTCGTCGGTACGGTCGAATTGCGCCCAATCGGTACTGTAAAAAACCGGATGGATGACCACGTCGGCAAAGCGCAGCGCCTCACCGACAAGTTCGCGCTGCATCGTCTCTATCGAACCGAAGATAAAATCGAAAACATTCCAACGCCCTTTAGCCTTACGGCTGGTCGCCACATTCTCGCGCGGCGGCGTAACGTTGACGGCAATGATCTTATGCACGTTATAATTTACCAGGATCTTGGTCGGTAAAGGGTTCAGCACGCCGCCGTCTAAGATCAAACCGCCGCTATATTGTATCGGCTCAAAGACTCCGGGAATGGCGCAAGATGCCGCAACGGCCTTATAAAGCGGGCCGTCCTCAAGCACAACCGCCTTACGCTGAAAAAAATCGAAGGCGGCAAGCTTAAGCGGGTGCTTTAAATCGAAAAAAGTGATATCGCCGAAAATATCGTGGTAAACCCGTTCGAAGCGTTTAGCCCTGATGATGCCTTTAAGGGGAAAGTAAAAACCCGGGAAAGAAAATAAATTCAGGCGACGGCCGAACTCATGCGCCGTTTGGCGCATTCGCTTCGAATCGAAACCCGCGGCCCACATCGCGGCGATCAACGACCCCATACTTGAACCGCAGATAATGTCGATGGGTATATTATTTTCTTCCAAAACCTCGAGCACACCGATGTGCGCAAAGCCGTATGAACCGCCGCTGCCTAAAGCAACACCCAAAACTACCTCGCCGGTCTCGCGGGCAATGCGCTTTAACACCCCCGCATATTGAGCAGTAGCGATCTCGGGCAAAGTCGCGTAGATGTGGCGCCCGATCAATTTACGGCGCGCTTCGACATCAAGCTTTTCATGGTTATTAAAATCATTAATGATGACTTTTATTTTTTCGGGGTCAAAAAAGTGGCGGTCTTCAAAATCTTTGATAATGCCGCCGCCTTTAGCCAACTCGATCTTACTCGAGTTAAAAATCATATGCACGAAATCGCAGCGATAGATAAAATTAATGGTCGCCTCGTCCAAAAGCTTAACCGGCGCTTCGCAGATAATAAAGTGATATTGTTCCGATAATAAATTGACGAGGCCGGAAACATCGCCGCCTCGATCGACCGTAAGCAAAAGGTAATCTACCCTGTCTTTAACGATATAATCCCGGGCCGAGGCTTCATTGTCGGAGCGCAAGTTAAATGGTTTTACCTCTTTCCCTTGGCCAAAAGCCGGTATCTTATATTCGCCCTTTACGATCTCGATACAGATTACCTCTTTTTTGGTCGCATCCTTTAATTGTGCGCCTAGGTTCAACGCATAGGTAGTCTTGCCGGAAGAAGCAAAACCTAAAATACCGATACGTTTGGATTGAAATATCTTCTTCGGTCCGGTACGCGATTTCACGCGCTGTGACAAAACCCTGGTTAAATCTAAAGCAATCCGTGGGTTATCCTCCAAGAATTGTTTAAACTTATTCTTCTCGACCCGCATCACCCAGGAATTTTCGATCGCCCTGGCCGTAACCGAGTGGGGATCTTCATTGAAAAGCGAAATGATACCGAAGACCGTACCGCGTTTTAAGAGCTCTATCTCGGTAGGTTGGCCGTCGATATTGGACACCGCGACCACTCGGCCCTGCAAAAGCAGATAAAAATAATCCGACGGATCGCCGGTATTATAAATAATATCTTTATCGCAATACTCATGCACCTCGGCGATCGCCGCCAGCGCATCGATATCTTTAGGTTTTAATTTATTAAAAGGCGCGGCGTTTAAGAGAAAATTTTTTAAAAATTCTATATCCATAAACTTATAGCTCTATTGCGTTATCTTCTGCTATTTTACCATAGGTTGCGGAATAAGGACGCGGCTTTCTCTCGAAAGTATGGTAATTGACCTCATAAAGGCCGAAATGCGGCGAAAACCCATCGGCCCACTCGAAATTATCCAGAAGCGACCACCAGAAGTAACCGCGCAGATCTACACCGGCCTTGATCGCTTTAGCCATCGCCCTTAAATGTGCCAGCATATATTCTTCGTAAAGAGCATTATCCTTTTCCGCCGTACCGTTTTCGGTCACGATCAGCGGAATCTTATAATCTTTAAAGCGCATCAGGATCTCGTAAAAACTATCCGGCGCTACGTTCCAGCCTAAAAAGTTTTTTCGCTCTTTATGGTGGCGCTTTAAGCATTCCCGCCCGAATAATCCGCGGGCAGTTACGTACTCTTTGGTGTAATAATTTATCCCCAAAAAATCGAGATAGCCTTTTTTCGCCAAGGTCTCGATAACCGCACCGTTAAATTTATGATCGCGCCAGGAAGCAATCGTAGCCTCGATCTTGTTATGCAGCGAACACGGCTCAAACCCGCGCAGATGTTGAGCGAAGGAAACCAGGGGTATTGTTTCACTTCCCTTATAAACGCTCTTTATCTCTTCGTAGCAAAGGCAATAAGCTTTAAGCATATTTTCCATGGCCCGATAAGCCGCGGAAAGCGACTTTTTCCCCGGCGGCCAGCGCCCGGCCACAAAGGCATTGAATAAAAAAACCATCGGTTCGTTAAAAATCAGCCAATATTTTACGTCATTTTTAAGCGCCTGGGCGGCTGTACGCACATATTCGACAAAGTAATCAATATTCTTGTGGTCAGCCCAACCGCCGCGTTCGGCAAACCAAATGGGATTAGTAAAGTGGTGCAGGGTGATAAACGGTTCAAGGTTACGCGCGCGCATCGCTTTGACTACCGCGCCATAATGGTCTGGGGCTTCACCGGAAAAAAAACCGTCTTTGGGATAAAAACGCGACCACTCCAACGATATCCTTATCGCGTTTAAATTGAGATTTTTTGCCAGGTCAAAATCGTCCTCAAACATCTCATAGTGACGGCAAGCCTCACCGGCAGCTTCAAGCTTCTTGTCGATCTCCCACAAAAACCAGTCGCAGTTAAATATACCACCTTCGTGCTGATAGGCGGACATCGCCGCGCCCCAGAAAAATTTATCGGGAAATTTAAACTCTGCCATAAAAATATTATAACAGTTTTTTACTCCGGGGACAGCTACCATAATTATATCAATCTTTATCTTAAATTATGGTAGCTGTCCCCGGAAAAACACACGGTGCCTGCCCCAAAACAAAAACGGTTTCACCGGATATTTTCTCCGACGAAACCGTTATTGCCAAAAATTTTTCTTCTAAACTTATCTTACTTGCACTTCGCCTTGATCTCTTTCTCAGCCTGCAGCCAGATATCCTTATCTTTTCCGGCCGGCTTACCCTTGGATTCCCAAATGTAGTAAGCTCTTTCCTTGATCATCTTGCACAAATCCGTCTTACCCTCGCAGCAGCCTGAAGATGCTTTTTTCATCGATTTTTGTAACGCCATAGCAAACCTCCCTTTTAAAAGATTAATACGATTAACGCTCTACCTTAAGAGCAATTTTAAACTTTTCCGGACGATTTTTCAAGATAAATAATACACATAGCTGTTGATAGGCTTTTTCGAACCCCGACTCCGACGATGAGACCGAATAGACAGGCATGGTAAAAATATCGGCCCCATCGCAGGAAAATTGAAGCGAAATTTTATTGTGGCTGTCCACAATCACGAAATTTTTCTCATTTTTAAACTCCTGCGGCGCATTCAAGGCGGTATTTTCCTTATTTTTTAAAGCGAAAACGTGATCGATTGAAGCCAAAAAGAGATTAAACTCAATACCAAAATCGCGCACTTTAAGGGCATCGTTGCGCTTAAAGAGATACTCGGCTTCAAGCCCGGCTTCGTTACCGATCGTGATATTTTTGGAAAAATTCAAAGCGTTATCGTTTAGCTCAAACCTGGCCGTTGCTTTTTGCCCGGCCTTTTTCGCCGATATTGCGTAACACTTATGGCTTAAGCTTTCAACTCCGTCCTGACGGTTAAAGTTAGTCAAATCCAACGACTTATCCAGAAGATGGTCAATCAGAGAAAGCCGTTCGTAGCTATCGTAAACCAGATATTTATCGAGATCTTTATCTTTTTGTACCACGATATCGTGGATCGACTTAACCCCTTCTTGTTTAGCTTCGTGGGCCAAAATCTTTTTGTGATAAGACTCCTCCTGGCGGGTGATCGTATTAAGCAGGTTAATTGCCGGATCACGCAGGCTCATTTCAATCAGACTTCCGCCGGTTTGAGAAAAACAAAGGATCTGCTTATCGTTTTTGACGATCAACTCATCGTTACCATCTAAGTCAATATCGCGGCTTTCAATAGCCGGCGAAGCGTTTAAATATCTTTTATCAAATAAATTCTGCGCTTTAATAAGGTTTTCGTAAACGGCAGCGCGGATATGTCCCAGGTAAAAACCGCCGAAAATACCGTGCCAATAACCGCAATTGGTCTGAGCTTTCCACAAATGGGTAAAGGCTTTTTTATCTTTCTCTCGGTCCGCCTCACGGTGAAGCGTGCGACTGACATCGAGCATGCGCTTATGCATATAATTTAACCGCGGATATTTACGATGGAAATTACGAAAAAAACCGCCGCGCACAAAATTTTTAAATTCTTCGTATTTGTGCTGGTCTTTAAGGTATTTTTTAAGCCGGTCATAAACAGCAAAGCCGTGCGGCGTCAGCACCCACTCACCCATCTCTTCATAAGAGGCGGTGGGCAGATACGCCAAGCCGCTGGAAGAAAATTTCTTAATCGCCTGCGAGGGGTGGATCGTCTCGATCGTTACCGAATCGCTTAAATAGCTTAAAAAGGTCTCCATCCATTTTTTTTCGTATACCCACTCGTAGGTGTTAGGCCACAAACCAAACTTTTCTCCGTCGTCAAAAAAAGTGATCAAAGTATCTTCGCCACCGACAAACTTATTCAAAACATCGATCCCCTCCTGAGCCGTGCCAAAGGGTATTTTGTAACGCAAGGCTTTGCTGATCGGAAAAACATGCAGAGGGTTCGCCTGGTCTTCCGTCGTGTAATAGCCTAAAAATTCGTCATCGTCAAGGCCGGCAAAACGAAAATGAGTATCGTCTAAAAAGGTAAAATCGATCTTAGCCGCGTTGATCACCGAAGCTAAAGTCGGCTCCCAAACGCGTTCGGCAAGCCACATCCCCTTGGGACGCAACCCAAACTCTTTTTCGAGAAAATCGCCCATTAAATCAAGCTGGGCGCGTTTATCATTATCGGAGATAAGCGGCAGGATCGGCTCGTAATAGCCGCCGCCGATTATTTCAATCTGGCCGCGTTTAACCATCTTGCGCACCAGCCGCATATATTCCTTATCATGCTCGATCATCCAGTCTAGAAGCGGGCCGCTGGTATGGAGAGAAAATTTTATTTTGGGGAATTTTTCCAGAGTCGATAAAAGCGGCAGGTAGCAGCGCTCATGCGCCCATTCAAAGACATGATCGAAATTACCCACCGGCTGGTGATTATGCAGGCCGAAACAGAAGTAAACTTTCCCCATAAGTGCTCCTTGTTCTATTGAGCAAATTAAAAGGCATTATATCACAAAACAAGATTTGCTAAACTTATCTTGTTTTCCCGCCGATTGAAGATGGCAATTTTTTGCCCAGAACCTTAAAAATCTCTTCAATGTAGCCGGAAAAGATATTTTTGAACTCGCCGATATAGTCTTCAAAAGTGTTCCACCAATACCAATCGCTGCCTTCTAAGAGATGAAAATATTCCGATGCCTTATCTTTTTTATCCGCAGAAACATTGGTATGGTCGATTATCTCTTTGATACGATGCATAATTTCCCAATAATGGTTATTTTTGGGGTTACCGATCCATACGCCGAAGTCGCCGTTTATCCATGAACCCGGACTTAAACGCTCTAAGTGCTTAACCTTAACGTGGGGCAAAAAGCGCGCCGGTATATCGGTCTCCAAAATCGTGCTTTTTTCGATGTTGGAATATATCGTCTCTAAGAATTCAACACCATTGTTATCGTAATACTCCCAGGCGTTTTCGCCGTCCATCACGATCGTGATTACCCGCTCTTTCAATATACCTTTCAAAAAATAGTGCGTTTTTTTAAAGTGCTCCAGCAGATCATTGGCGGCAAAAACCGGGTCTTCCCAACCCTGGTAGGTAAAACTCATCATATCGGCAAAGTTACGGTCACGAAATAACATATTCACGCCGCGAAAATTATAGGGTGAATAGATCAAATGGCGCTGGTTTTTGATCATGTCGTAAGTCACATACTCACTGGTCAAAGTTTTAAACAAAATACCCTCGTCGGTCGCCACCCAGTTAAACCCCTCTTCGCCATAGATCGACAAAACCGGCTCCGAGACGCTTCCCTCCGAAGGCCAACTGCCTTTAGGGTACGCGTTAAAAGCCTTTTTATAAAATTCTTTAGCTTGGTCCAAATGCCAATAGCAATCGCGCGGCGCGTAAAACCTGGTATTAGGCTTTTTTAAATAAGGCATCTCTTTTAAAACATCGGTATCGTAGATCAAAGGCATGATCGGATGGTGATGCGGCGTAACCGTGATTTCAATCTTTTTCTCCGCCGCCAACCGTTGATAAAGCGGGAATATCTCGCGCAATATTTCATATTGTTTATCGATAATGATCGACTTATCATTTTCAGTATAATTTTTTTTCTTATTAAAAAGGCCGTAAAGAACCTTATCTTTTTTCAAGCTGTATGGATGAAACCAGCAAAGGTTAAAGATCGCCTGCAGATCGCGAAAATCCTGGGTAGTAAAGGAAAATTTCGGCGAAAGTTTTTTAGTGTGAAGCTGCAAATAACGCGCGTGGGGGCGGATATACCGCTCAAAGTTAATCGAGAAAAAGCGGTCCAGCACAAAACGGCGCTCCTCATCGGTAAAGTGCGCGGGGTTTTTCAGCGTTAAAATCGAATAGTAATCCTGAGCATTATTTTGCGTGTAATCTAAAAGCTGTTCCAGGAGAATACCGCTGAAGTTAAATGTCACACGGGTCGAATCAAACTTTTCGATCGTTTTAGCCATTCCATAGTAATCTTTGACTCCATGCAAACGGACCCAGGGCAAAATATAATAAGGCTTAGACGGGTGCTTGTAGCATGGCTGGTGCATATGCCAGACAAAGACTACTTTGGTAGGCGACTTTTTCATAGCTTAAACTTAAGCGCGGAAAGCAGAATAGTTTATTTCGGGAAAGCAATTATCTTTTTCTTCAATATCTTCGATCATCTCGAAATTATAAAAACCGCGGTCAAGATAACTCTTTAAAAGGTAAAAACGCTCCAAATGCGTAATGGTACGTTTACGCGCGTAATCGACAAATGTCCCGGTCTTCATAATAAACGCCCAGTCGCTCGACTGCGCCAGAAGGAGTTCGCGCGCCATCTGATTTAAAATGCGGTCTTCGGTATCGCTTTTGCCGCCGTATTTTTGTGCGCAATCGCGCATCGCATCCTGCGCCCGGTGTAAATGCGGATAAACCCAATCGTTGGCGCCGTTTAACCACACTTCGTAATAGCCCTTATAGCCCCAGCTCGATGCCGCCGGTTCAATAACCTGGTTTTTCGGGTAGATCTTTAAATAGCGCGATGGCGTAGTAAGCTTAAAAGTTTTCTGATCGTAACAAACCTTGCGCATTAAAAATCCCAGCCACTGCACCCCTTCAAACCACCAATGGCCGTAGAGTTCGGCGTCATAAGGCGAAACAATGATCGGTTTTCTACCTAGTATACCGTGCAGATGCTCAACCTGCTTTTCACGGTTGAACATAAAATTAGCCGCGTGATCGGCCGCTTTGTGCGCGGCACGTTCCGGATTGTAAGGCTCTTTATGCGGCGTTGTACCGGTAATGCGGTAATATTTTATCCCGGTAAAAATGCGCGTGCCGTCGGGAGAAATATAAGGCTTGATGTAGTCGTAATCGCTGTCAAAACCAAGATCGCGGTAATATTCGCGGTAGTAATAATCCCCGGGGTAACCTTCTTCCGCCGACCAGACGCTCTTGGACGATTCGGAATCGCGGCCGAAAACCGCCACTTTATTTTTGGTATAATAAGAAGAAAATACGCCGAATTTAGGGCGCGGCTCACCGAATAATACTCCGTGCGTTTCCAGAAGAAAATATTTAATCCCCTCTTCTTTCAAAATTTTATCGATCCCTTCGTAGTAACCGCACTCCGGCAGCCAGATACCAAGCGGGGTCTTGCCGAAATGCTTGCGGTACGAAGCAGCACCTACACGGATCTGCGCGCGTACCGATTCGGGGTTAACCTGCATCAACGGCATAAAACCGTGGGTCGCTCCGCAGGTGATAATCTCTAAAACGCCTTTATCCTGATATTTTTTGAATTCGTTGATCAAGTTACGCCCATATTTATTACAAAATTTATCGCGGCTGCGCACAAAGGTATGGTAATACATGAGCGCCAATTTGTGAAACTCGGGGCTAAAGCGATTGCGCTCGATCTCTTTCTCGCAAAGTTCGACTAAAGAGTTCAAGTGGCGAATATAGCGATTTTGCAGCATCTCGTCCGATAACATGCTGCACAACGACGGCGACAAGTTCATGGTAAAGCAAAAATCGACCCCGTCGCGCACAAGGCCTTCCATCATCTCCAGGATCGGGATATAGGTCTCGGTAAGAGCCTCAAAAAACCAGCGCTCTTCTAAAAAATCATCATATTCCGGATGGCGCACGAACGGAAGATGAGCATGCAGGACTAAAGCTAGGTATCCTTTTTCCATTATTACTTCTCGAAGCGCTTGACTGCGGGCGTCTTGGTAATCTTGTGTTTTTTGTTTTTAGAAACACCGGTAACTTCGTATTTATAATCGCCCACCGGAAGAGCATAACGCTGGGTAAAAGTGCCGTCGGGACGCAAATCGATCTTTTTGCCTTCAACCGTAACATGCGCGGAGGCTTCGGTGCGTCCATGCAGAATAAGCTCGGTCCACACCTCCAGAAAAAACTGATCCTGCTCTTTCATGCCGCCGACCGGGCTCGAGATATTAAACGAAGCCATCTGGGAAGAAATCTGTTTTTTCACGATCTCTTCAAACCGCTTCTTCATACTCATCGAGCTGCGGCCAAGATCATAGATACCCAAAAGTTTAAAATATTCTTCATCAGGCAACGCCCACTCTTCATCGATATTGGAAGAGATGCCGAAACGCGGCGTACCGATGATATTGGAACGCGCCACCATATAAAATTTACCGGTATGGCTTAAGAAACCGATCTCGACGCACCAGGAACAGCCGGGTTTGTCGACATTTAAGTACCAATTGGTCGCGTCAAAATAAATATCGATGTCGAAATGAGAATTGGCATTATTACCGTCAAAATTGGCTACCGACGTTACGTCGTAAACCCGCAAGATCCAGCGCAACCCGTAACGCTCATTATCGGGTATGGTAGCCACGACTTGATCAACGCGTTTTTGCGAAATATCCCAATAAGTGAAAATCCACCACGGGTCACGGGGTAAAAGCACGATCCGATCGTCATTATAACGCCAGGGCAGGTTGTAACGCTCTTCCACAAAACGCGGACGCTCTAAAACCGCAGTTTCTACCGCGGGCAGAACGGCTTCGACTTTTTTTATCACATCTTTGGCTTTCATCGCCGATGAAACTGCCGTATTTTTATAAACGGCCTTGGCCGCCGGTTTTTTATTCGAAGCTGAACTAAAAGAAACTTGAACGCTTTGCAGTTTGTTTATGGCGCGAGAAACTTTATGCCGAGCGCTGGTAAAAATATTTTTTAAAGCGGCCTTCTTGGCAGGAACCGGCTTAGATGAAGCGGCCGGCTTCGCAATTTTCTTCTTGCTGAGCATTTTTGCCTTCGCGGAGGAGTTACTCTTCATTTTTTACCTCCTGATAAAAAATACTTAATCGAAAATTTTTATTCACAAAACGCTTAAGCTGAAAGCGTATTTTATTTTTGATCAAAGAAGAAAAAATTAATAATTATAAGTTCGCGGAGAATTGTATCATCGTAAAGTTTTCTGTCAAACAAAAAATGAGTGCCTCGATTTATGGCACCGGCAAGACTTCGTTAAGGGCACAAAGCGCCCTGCGTGAAGGTGTTAGTCGAACTATTCTTCTTAAGTTTAAAAGATGCGCCGCAATCAGCCTGCACGCAAAAGACCCCGCCAGTTAGATCGCTGGCGGCGTAGGTACAGGAAGTAGAAAGCGGCAAGGCAATATGCAATTTGGTATTACAATCAGCAATACCGGTACAAGCCTCGACGGCATTGTAGCTTTCGACCCCATAACTTTTCTCAGCACTATAAATCGCATCGATAAGATTAACCGCTTCTCTTTGACGCATATTCTGCAAAGTTTTTGAGTAATTAATAATACCCGCCGCCACAAGAATCCCTACAACTATCACCACAGTAATGAGTTCAATAAGAGTGAAGGTCTTTTCGCTGCGCATCAATATTCCTTAATGACGAAAGTGGCGGCTTAAGGTAAAAACCATGGCGATGCCGTATTTATCGCAAGTGCGGATAACTTCATCGTCCTTAATCGAACCGCCGGGCTGGATAATCGCCTTAATCCCGTGTTTACGCGCCAACATGATCGAGTCGGGCTGGGGAAAAAATCCGTCGGAAGCTACTACCGCGCCTTTAAGCGATTTTATCGCTTTTCTCAACGCGATATCCATCGACCCTACGCGCGAAGGCTGGCCGCCCCCGATGCTTAAAATCATCCCTTTCTTGGCGGTCACGATCGCGTTCGATTTGACAAATTTAACCACTTTAAAAGCAAAAATCATATCTTTAATCTGTTCGCTCGTCGGTTTTTTCCGGGTTACGATCTTTAAATTATTTTTGTTCAGCAAAACCGTATCGCGCTCCTGCACTAAATAACCGAAAGCCGTCGCCTTAACTTCGGCATGGTTTACCTTTGCCGAAAAATCGGCTTCAACTACGCGAAGGTTTTTCTTTTCCCCAAACATCTTGAGCGCCTCCTTGGAAAAACCGGGCGCCAGGATGCATTCTTTGAATTCGCTTTTGGCAATCTCACGGGCAGTCTCTTTGTCGACTTTACGGTTTAAACCGATAATCCCGCCGAAACTCGAAACCGTATCGACAAGATAAGCGTTACGGTAAGCGCGGGAAAGTTTTTTCGCCGCCCCTACGCCGCAAAGCGAAGCGTGTTTGACGATCACCGCCGCCGGCTCATCAAACTCGCGTGCGCAGGCATAAACGGTATCCATGTCGAGAAAATTGTTATAGGAAAGCTCTTTACCTTGAAGCTGCTTAAAAGTAACCGCCAAAGCGCCCAACCTTTTATAAAGCGCCGCCTTTTGGTGCGGATTCTCGCCATAGCGCAGGGAAGAGATCTTTTCCATCGGCATATCGAGCGCATCGTTGCCGGAAAAAAAGTTGTAAACATGGCCGTCATACTCACGCGTCAGGCTGAAGACTTCCTGGGCCAGATTTTTTAAGGTATCGTCGCCGATAAAACCTTTATTTTTTATCAACTCGTCGCCGACCGCCCTGTATTGCGCGATCGAGCTTACGCAGACTACGTTTTTGAAATTTTTGGCCGCGGCGCGCAGCATCGACGGCCCGCCGATATCGATATATTCAATCATCTCGTCGCAGGCTAAATTGTCTTTTACCTTTTCGGGAAAAGGGTAAAGATTAACTACTACCATATCGATCGGTTCGATCCCCAGATTTTTTATCTCTTCAATATGCAAAGGATGCTTCTTATTGGCTAATATCCCGCCGAATATTTTCGGGTGCAGGGTTTTGACCCGGCCGGAAAGGATCTCGGGAAACATGGTAATCTGAGAAACGTCTTTAGCATTAACCCCTTCGCCGCGTAAAAGTGAGGCGGTCTTGCCGGTAGATACGATCTCTACCCCCAAAGAAGCAAGTTTCTTTGCCAGATCGACGATCCCGGTCTTATCCCAGACGCTAATCAAAGCACGACGCACTTTAAGCATAAATCAATTGTGGGCCGTTTGGGCCTCCTCCTTATTTTGCTTAGCTTTATCCACAACCGCCTGCGCCATGCGCGGCGGAACAATCGAATAGTGAGAAAAAAGCATCGAGTAGCTTCCCCGGCCGCCGGTCACTGAACGCAGATCCGAAGCGTATTTAAACATCTCTGCCAACGGTATCTGGGCTTTCACCACTTCGCTCTTTGCTTTATTATCCATACCCATGATCCGACCGCGGCGCGAGTTAATATCGCCGGTGACTTGCCCCGTAAACTCGCCGGGCACCATAACCTCGACATCCATGATCGGCTCAAGCAGAACACAGGCCGCGCCGTCTAAGGCCGCCTTCATAGCCATTGTACCGGCAATCTGGAAAGCCATATCGGAAGAGTCAACATCGTGATAAGAGCCGTCAAAAAGCGTAACTTTTACATCATCTACCTTATACCCGGCCAGGACGCCGGCCTCCATCGCTTTTATAACCCCTTTTTCTACCGAAGGGATAAAATTTTTAGGGATTGCGCCGCCGACAATATTATTCACAAACTCAAACCCTTTACCCTCGGGCAAAGGTTCCAGTTCGATCCAGCAGTCGCCGTATTGGCCATGGCCCCCGGATTGCTTTTTATGCTTACCCTGCACCTTGATACGGCGAGTCGCGGTTTCCTTGTACGGCACTTTCGGCGTACCCAGCTCGACATCGACATGATATTTTTTCCGCATCCTCGAAATAATTACGTTCAGATGAAGCTCGCCCATGCCGGAGATGATCTCTTCCGCGGTCTGATTATCACGGGAAAAGTGAAAAGTTAAATCCTCCGCCTCAAGCCGTTGCAAAGCCAAGGAGATTTTTTCTTCATCCTGACGGGTCTTTGGCTTTACCGAAGCCGAGTAAGCCGGTGAGGGAAAATTTACCCCCTCCATAGTGATCTCGTCGCCGCTTTCATAAAAGATATCAAGCGTTGCGGTATCTTTCAATTTAGCCACGGCAACGATATCGCCGGCGCATGCGCCGTCAACCGGCACTTGGTCTTTGCCCTGCAAAAGAGAGAATTGAGCAAGTTTTTCTTTGGTCCGGCGCGTAACATTCGGCACCACTGCCCCGCTTAAAGCTTTACCGCTATAAACACGCAATAAGTTGAATTTACCCACAAAAGGATCGATCACCGTCTTAAAGACCTGGGCGGTAAACGGCGCGTCAAGCACGGGTATAACGTCAAGCGTTTCCCCATTTTTTACGGCTTGGCGCAAACGTCCGGTTTTAACCGAGGGCATGAAATCGATCAATTCAACAAGAAAATCCTCGACACCTAAACCTTGCGTCACCACCCCGGGAACGATGGGAAAAATATTGCCCTCGGCAATCATCCGCTCTAAAACCGGAATCATTTCATCTTCTTTGATTTCATTGCTGGATAAATATTCTTCTAAAAGCTGGTCGCTTGTCTCGGCCACGGCTTCCAAAATTTCCTTACAATGTTCGTCGCTTTTATCTTTGATGGCATTGATCAGTTTACCGTTTTTATAATCGATGAAGGGTACTGCTTTCTTACTCAACGTTGCATGGATATCGTTAACGGCTTTTTCAAAATCACCCCCTTCTTTATCAAGCTTATTCACAAAAAACATACAGGGCAGGTTAAGGCTGCGTACAATATCCCAGGCTTTTTCCGTACCGACCTCTACCCCCGCGGCGGCATCGATCACAATTACAGCAAAGTCGACCGCGCGCGCCGCCAAAATCAGCTCGCCGGTAAAATCAAGATAGCCCGGCGTATCGATAAACTGTAAAGTGTTTCCTTTGTAATCGGCATGCATCAGGGAGAGGTTGATCGAACTCTTACGCTCTTTTTCGTCGTCGTCAAAATCACTAACCGTGTTACCGTCTTCGACCCGGCCTAATCGGCTGATCGCACCGCATTTAAAAAGGATTTGTTCGCAAAGGGATGTTTTGCCGCTGGAAGCGTGACCGCAGAGAAGAAAGACACGTTTTTTTTCAAGATCAGTGCGCATAACCTGAAACCTCCTGCGCTAACGATTTGTATTTTATTATTATATTGCAAAGAGCGTCCCTAGTCAACGCGCCAAACCCATTTATTTTATTGGTGTTTTATAAGATAAACATCGCGTCGCCGAAACTGAAAAAGCGAAACCTACGTTCGATCGCGTATTGGTAAGCCTTATGAATCAGCTCATAACCGCCAAAAGTGCTCACTAAAACCAGGTTAGTAGAACAAGGGGTATGAAAATTGGTCACTAAAGCGTCAACGGCTTTAAACTGATAACCGGGATAGATATAAATGCCGGTTTCACCTTCAAAAGGCATAACGGCGTCCATTGAGGCAGCGCTCTCTAACGATCTTAACGAAGTTGTACCCACGGCAATCACCCGGCGGCCTTGGCCGCGGGCTTTAGTGATTTTTTTCGCGCACTCAGCCGATATCTCCACCCACTCCTTGCTCATCGGGTGTTCCCGCACATCATCCACCTTAACCGGCCGAAAAGTCGCCAAACCACAATGCAGGGTAAGGTGCAGCACCTCCACCCCTTTTTGTTGCAACTGGACCAAAAGACCGGGGGTAAAGTGCAGGCCTGCCGTAGGCGCGGCCACCGCCCCATCTTTTTGGGCATAAACGGTTTGATACTTTTGCGGGTCGTCGATTGCGCTTTTTATGTAGGGCGGCAAGGGCACTTCACCGATCTCGCTTAAAAATTCGCGAATATCCGGCGGAGTAAATTCAATCAGCCTGCCGCCATCAAGCGTGCGCTCTTTGATCACAGCGCTGACCCCTTTTTGGAAATCGATCCGCTCGCCCACTCGCGCACGCTTTGCCGGATTAACCAGCGCATGCCACACGCCCCGCTCTACTTCATTGAGCAAAAATGCTTCGATCTTCGCACCGGTCGATCTTTTACCGAAGAGCCGAGCGTTGATCACCTTAGTATCGTTTAAAACCAGCACATCCCCGGGATTCAAGAAATCGCCGATGCGGCCAAAGACCGTCTCTTCGATCCGGTTTAAACGCCGGTCAACGATAAGCAAGCGCGAACTATCGCGCGGCATTACCGGCTTCTGCGCAATCAACTCCGGCGGCAAAACATAATCGTAAAGCTTAAGGCTGTGTAAACCCTTATCTTCCATGGCGCTATTATATAGAAAATCCGCCCGATTGCAATTTCGTTGACTTTTAAGGTAATTATGATAATAATTGATTGATGCAAGACGAACTGAGTAGTCTGCGTAACGAAGCTGAAAAGCTCCGCGCGCAATTCTATATATTTTACGAACTCACTAAAGCGATGCGCACCACTCTGCGCATCGATGAGATCGTTTATATCATTTTGACCGGTCTTACCGCCCACGACGGCCTCGCCTTTAACCGGGCAATCTTGTTTTTAATCGACGAGGAGAATAAAAAGGTCAACGGCTTTATGGGCATCGGCCCTATGGACGGCGAAGAGGCCGATGATATCTGGCAAAATATTAAAACCGAAAAAAAAGACCTTTATGACTTAATCGATACTTTTAACCGCGTCAAGGAAGGCAAGCTCAAGCCCCGCTTTATGGAATTTTGCCGCAAATTATCGTTTCCTTTATCGCAGGAAAGCGGCATCCTTTATACCAGCCTCTTTGAAAAAGGCTCGTTGCGCTTTAATCCCGGAAAAACCGTAGGGCTGAGCGAAGACCCGCTGATCGCGATGTTGAAACCGACGGAGTTTATCGTTGAATCGCTCTGGATACAAAACCGGCCGGCCGGCCTTATTTTTGTCGATAATTGCGTCACTAAAAAACCGATCAGCGACGAAGATATTCGTATCTTCAATATGTTCGTCGAACAAGCCGCGGGAGCAATCCAGAATTCACAGGCTTACGAGAATACCTTGAACAAAGCCCATACCGACCACTTAACCGGTTTGTGGAATTACGGTTACTTCCAGTATCGCCTCGATGAAGAGTTGGAAAAAGCCCGCCGAGGAAATTACGTTTTATCGGTGATGATGGTCGACATCGACAACTTTAAAAAATTCAACGATACTTACGGCCACCTCGAAGGCGACCGCGCCTTAAAAACTCTGGCTGATATTTTCACCAAAAATTGCCGCAAGGTAGATATGATCTGCCGCTACGGCGGCGAAGAGTTCGCCCTGATCGTACCGGGCGCGGGAAAGAACGAGACCTTGCCGCTGGCAGAACGGATCCGCCGCTCGGTAGAAGAACAAAATATCATTCCCCACCCTTTCACTATCTCGATCGGTATCGCCGGCTTTCCCAAAGACGCCACCGCCAAAGAAGATGTCGTGCGCCGCGCCGACAATGCCCTTTACCAGGCCAAAACCAGCGGGAAAAACAAGATCGTATTGTTCGGGTAAAAGCTTACGTACTCACGCCTACCCGCTAACCCAAGACTTTTTACCGCAACAGCCTAAATCACGTACTTGTAATATCCACCCGGCAAAAATAGCCCTTTTTGCTTCGCATTTGAGGCCTTATATCCTTGGGCAATAAAAGCGGCAGTGATATCAGTCATTCGGTACTGCCGCGGTTCCCTGCAGGCTGGCCGCCTTCCGGTCACAACGCGGAGTTCGCTCCGGCCATCAAGACTGCACAAAAAGCGATTTTCGCCGAGTGGCTATGATCTTAACGTTGTATCTATTCAGGTAGGCGCGCAGCCTCAAATGTTTTTAAACAGTACGTAAATTGCGAGTCGGCATGCCTCTACGCAAAAACACTGCGGTGTCCCTGCGAGACACCTCGTTCAGGGCGTTCTGAATTTTTATTTTATTACGCAGCGGCGGGTTCTTGCGCCGGGGTTTCGGCTGAAGATTCGGCGACTGGCTGGGAAGCCAAAGGTTTACGGTCGCCGTTTAACTTCACCGAAACGAGTTTGGAGATACCCTTTTCCTGCATCGTCACACCGTATAAAATATCGGCATTAGCCATCGTCTTTTTGTTGTGAGTTATTACCACAAATTGCGAGATGGCAGCGAATTCTTTTAAAATATTATTGAAGCGGTCGACATTAGCCTCATCAAGCGGCGCGTCGATCTCATCCAGCACGCATAAAGGCGAGGGCTTGACCTTAAAGATCGCGAAGATCAACGATATCGCGGTCAGAGCTTTTTCTCCGCCGGATAAGAGCGATACATTCTGTAATTTTTTGCCCGGCGGCTGGACCTCTATTTCCACCCCTGACTCTAAAACGTTTTCCGGGTCGACCAGAATAAGATCGGCATTGCCGCCGTTAAACAGAAAACGAAAGTTTTGCTTAAATTCTCCCTGGATTTTTACGAAAGTGTCCATGAACAAATCGCGGCAGGTTTTATTAATCTTACCGATCGCTTTTTTTAAATTTTCTTTCGACTCGACCAGATCGTTTTTCTGCTGCTCCAGAAAATCTTTGCGGGTTTTCAGCTCCTCGAACTCTTCGATCGCTACCAGGTTCACTTCGCCCAACGACCGCTTACGGTTTAACAACCGGTCGCGCTCCACGACAAGTTCTTCTAAAGAGTTTTCAACCGCCAAAACTTCGTTTAGATCAAGCTCCAATTCGTAAACCTGCTTTACGTAATCGAAAATCTTCTGTTTTTCATAATCGATCGACTGGCCGGCAAGTTTTTTGTTGTACGATGATTCTTTTATCCGTTGCAGCTCTTTTTCTAAAACCTGCACATTGCGGCGCATCTCTTCGATATTACGCAAAAGCTCTACCTCGGCATGTTCAAATTCTCTTTTTTTACGGGAATTCTCTTCAATCCGCAAGCGGTCTTCGCTGATCTTGATATTGTATTGGTTGATCTCTTCGTTTAAAGCGGCAACGCGTTTGGAATTATCTTCACGCTCAACGCTTAAACTTGAGATGGAATTAATGATGTTTAACTTTTCTTCTTCGAAAAGGCTCATTTGTGAGGTCAAGCTCTCTTTCTCGCGGTTTAAGGCAATCCGAGCCGCTTCCTGACGCGCCATCTCGATATCCAGCTCCTTGATGCGCTCTAAACTTTTAGAGATCGCATTTTGCGCTTCGGTGAGGTTTAAGTGGGCAAGGCGCAAATTTTCGTCGTGATTTTTTAACTCCTGGTCTTCGCGGCTTTTATCATTTTCTAAAGCCTGCATCGCGTCGGTGTTGGTCTTCAATTCAAGTTCGACCAGGTCAAACTCTTCCGCAAAGCGGCGCATCTCTTTATATAAATCTTCTTTTTCACGGCTTAAGGCGGTAAATTTCGCTTCCTCACCGTCTAAGCGCGCGCTCTCTTCCAAAAGGCGGGAACTGATTGTCTGGATCTCGGAATCGATCCGTCCCAGGGCGGCGGCAATCTCGGCGATCACGCTCTTTGCCTGCTCGATGCGCGTCTTTAATTCGCTTTCGTCATGGGAGATGATTTTTGCTTCCACCTCGGCTTTAAATAAACCGTTTTCGTTGACAAACTCGACCCCTTTAAACGACGCAACCAGTTTGTTGACATTGCCGGGATGTTCCTTAAAAGTGACCGCTACTTTTTGCAGGGAAGGAAAAATATCGTATTTTACCTTGAGATCCATTAAAAAATCGTAGTACGAATTAAGTTCTACCAGTTCTTTCTCTTTGGTAATAAACGAATTTTTAAGTTCTTCTTTTTTATCTTTAAGTTCTTTATCTTTCGCGATCAAAACATTTTTGGCCTCGCGCATCACGATCAGCGCACTCTCGAAGCTTTCCGTCTTAACCAGCATATCTTTAAGGACGATCTCTTTCTCCTTGAGCAAACCTTCAATGCGGGCTTTATCCAGAACCAGACGTTGTTTACGTTTTAAGTAAACGCCCAGGTTGGTCTGGATCTCGATCAAACGGTTATGAGCGTGGGTACGATCGGTCTCGAATTCAAATACCTTGGCTTTTTCGTCGTTGGATTTCTTCCGCGCTTCGTCAATACGCGCGATCAGACTTTCGTTCTCTTCACGGCAACAGCTTATCGAAACAGCGCAGCCTTTAAGTTCTTCGTCGATCGTGCGGCAGCGGGTATGCTCTTCGCTGACACGCTGCTCATGCAAACTTAAACGCTCTTTCAAACCGCCTTCATTTTTCAAAAGATTTTCGCAGCGGCTTTGCAGATCATCGATCTGGCGGCCGCAGACAACGATATGGCTCTGTGAATTTTCGATCTGTGCGTTTAAGGCAATCGTGATACCGGAGACCTCCTCGATAGCGCGGCGCCGGTCCAAAAGCTTTTCATTGATCTGCGTAGTCTCGGCAGTTAACGCATTAAGTTCATTCTCTTTGGCAGATTCCTGATTTTTTAAATTTTCCAACTCGCCGGTACACGATGCAGTTTTCTCATCGAGAACACTTAAATTAAGCCGGGCAATCTTTTTTTCGGCCTCGACTAATGCGCTTTGAGTATCTTTATACTTCTGCGCCTTTTCGACCTGGCGCTCCAAGTAACGTGTCTGACGGGTGACTTCGGTCAAAATATCTTCAAGGCGGATCAGATTGTCGTCGGTCTCCTGCAAGCGTTTCAGGGTCTCTTTTTTGCGGTCTTTATATTTTACGATACCGCTCGCTTCATCGAAAATAAGGCGTTTGTCTTCGGGCTTGTAGCTTAAAAATATCTCGATCTTGCCCTGCTCGACAAACGAATAAGTTGCCTCGCCGATACCGGTACCCATAAAAAGATCTTCAATATCTTTTAAACGCACCTGGTTTTTATTTAAAAAATACTGGCTCTCGCCGGAACGATAAAGGCGCCGGGCGATTGCGACTTCTTTAAAATCAATCGGTAAATAATTATCTTCGTTGGAAAAAGTAAGAGAAACTTCGCAATAGCCCAGGGCCGGGTGATGTTCGGTACCGTTAAAGATCACATCTTCCATCTTAGTACCGCGTAAAGATTTAGGGCTCTGTTCGCCTAGCGACCACTTGATCGCGTCGAAAACATTAGATTTACCGCAGCCATTAGGGCCTACCACCACCGTGATCCCCGGCTCAAAAGTAAGCCGGGTCTTCTCGGGAAAGGATTTAAAACCGAAGAGTTCTAATTCTTTAAGATACATAATTTAGAAAAATAATTATAGATGGTGGCTTTTTTAAGCAAACCACAACCTATATTACCATATTTACGGATTTTACGCAAGATATTGGGGAATATTTTAGTTAAACAAAGCCGTCCAAGAGAACCAAATATTTTTCCCAAGGAAGAATTTTCACACCGTCGATTGTAGAACCATTTCGGACACAACAAACCATATAAGGAGGAACATCCGGGTATTCTTCACGAAAAGCCTTTAAGCCTGACAAATGGGCGCTTGACGGGCGAGCCGTAGCTTTGATCTCTATCGCCGCTAAAATCTTCTTATGCTTTTCGATCACAATATCCACCTCCGCCCCATGGCCGGTACGCCAAAAATAGATAGAAGCGTCGCTTTGCGCGTAACGAAGTTTACGGTAAGTTTCTACCACAATAAACTGTTCAAACAGCCTGCCGCGTAAACTTGCATCCAAGGGCAGCGACAATTGGCGGTTAACCGCGTTGGTAACGCCATTATCAAAAAAATAAAATTTTTTATGCATGCTCAGGCGCTTGCGCAAACTTCGATACCACGGCTCAAGGTAAAAACCTATCAACGTATCCGACAATATATCGTAATATGCTTGCACCGTCTTAACGGGAAGAGCGCATTCACGCGCAATACCGGAAAAACTTACCTGCTCGCTGAATTGCGCCGCGGCCATATCTAAAAACCGCGAAAACCCGCCTAGGTTACGCACAATACCTTCCTGTTGTATCTCTTCCCGTAAATAAACATTAGTATAGGCAAGCAAAATATCCCGCCTTACCTCTTTAGGCTTAACAAATACCGCAGGTAAAGTACCGTAGCAAAGCGCATCTTCCAAATTAAACTTATCTTTTATTTCCTTATAGCACAGAGGAAAGAGATAGCGCTCCATGGCCCGGCCGCCCAGCAAATTAGCGCCGCTCCTTTTTAGCTTTCTAGCCGACGATCCGGTTAATATAAATTGGCATTTGGGGTATTTCTCCATCAGATAATGGATTTCATCAAGCAATGCCGGCAATCTTTGTATTTCATCGACAAAAATTATCTTGATCTTCTCATTGGCTATTTTCTCCTCGGCTTCACGGCGAAACATTGACGGGTCTTTCGAATAATTTAAAAAAATGTCGCTAAGTAAAAGGTCTACCCGCCATACATGTTCAGTAAAACGGCTCTGAATTAAAGTGCTTTTGCCGGTCTGCCGCGGGCCAAACAAGAAAAATGACATGTCGGGAAGGCTGACTATCCTCTTAATCATGATGCAAAATTACACGGTATATTAGCAACGTATTTTACCATACCTGAAGTATATACTATTTTCCCGGAATAATCAAGAAAGGAATTCAAACAAAACATACCCCGGCGCTGGTGCGCCGATATCAAAATATCATTGTCGGGTCGGGCTGGGCTTTGCCCAGACGCACGTCAACTAATTTATCAACCATCTCGCTGAAATTAGTTTTAAATTTTTCCAATTGGCTGATACGCTTTTCTAGCTGGCTGATTTCGATATCTGCGTTAGCGGCGCGGGCCTTAAGTTGCTCGGTAATCAATGGCTGCAATTGGACCTTTGCCGTATCGTAAGTAAGCTTGCCGGCACGAAAATCCGTAATGATCCGGGTAATTTGCTCCTGCGTTTCCTGAGCGGCTTTCATCTGCGCGTACGCCTGGGGATTCTGTTTTTTTATCTGCTCCATCATCTGTTCCTGCTGTTGGCGCGCCTGCTCTTGCATCTTTTTCATCTGTTCCTGCTGTTGGCGCTCCTGCTCTTGCCTCTTTTGCATTTGTTCCTTGTCGATACCGGAAGCAGCCGCGAGATCCGCCGAATAAACCGGCAAGAGTAACGTCGACACAAGGATTAATACCATTAATGTTTTTTTATTTATCATACAACCCTCCTCCTTGCTCAGCCGCTGGTATAAGTAACCGCGATTAAATATGCCTTATATTTTTTCCCCTTATATTCCACCGTATCTTTGACTTTATCCCAATCCACCTGTTCCGTAGCTTTACCCAAAGTATAACTATGCAACAGGTCATCATCTTGTTTTTGACCGTAACCAACCACATAAGAGGTAGTAATAAAATCACCTACAGCGATCGGGCCGTTAATATCGCTGACCCAGACTCTGCCTTCACCTAAAGCGTTGGCAATGCCCCTTGGCTCTTTACCTTCATACCAAGTGTTCGCCTTATCGAAGTCGCATCCAGACAGGAAAACTCCAAAAACTGTCTTGTCGTTGGGCTGATTGGCAAACTTTACCAAGGGTAAGGTGGTGCTAAGGCCGATGTTACCCTTAACGTCTTTACGCATATGTGCCTTCCCGGTAGAGCAAACGATCATCCCTGGTTTAAAGGCCGAATAATCTTTGGGCAATAAACAATCATGCGCACCGGTAAAGGGGCCATATTTCCCGCCGGCGAGAGCATTGCCGACAGCGGGAATGGTCCAGGAATCAGCATAAAAAGCATAACGCGATCCATCGGCCTGAACACCAATCCCTCCCGGTGCACCACCAATACCGGTAGCCCATACGCCATAATTGCCGGTAAAAACTCCCCCAAAGTTAGTTCCTGTCCCCTGCACGCCTGTACCATCCCGATTAGGCCCCGCCACAACACCCGATGTGCCCCACACTCCGATTGTATTACCATTACTATACATGCCATATGTCGTACCCTCACCAACCACACCGACACCTTTCAAACCAACAGGATCAACCATGCCGGAGTTGCCATACACGCCGCATGCCGTTCCCCCGCCAATCACACCGGAACCCGGAAGGGTTGGAGCATAAGTCATCCCACAGATATAGCCAAGCACACCGGTATCTCCCCCGGCTCCTTGGACACCATAGCCCAAATTGGCCCAACCAGAAACACCAATCCCCCAAGTAGTGTTGCAAGAACCGTTAACCCCTCGAGCTCCATTACCGAGAGCTACGCCATCAACACCCTCGGTACTACCCTGGCCAATTACACCAAAACCTGTCGTAGAAACCGCATTAATAGCATTATTGCCCGCATCAAAAACATCAAGCCTACAAGCGGGGGCGACCGTACCAATACCAACCGGACCACCGGTGATAGCCAAAGTATTAGCCTGAGTCACGCTGTTACCGGCCGCTCCGGATAAGTTGATATGGCAAGAGCCCGTAGCTCCGGCATTAGTTGTGGCATAACCGCCTAAGGCAGTAGAAGACTGCCCAGCGGTTGAAGCATGTTCGCCTAAAGCGATAGAGAATTGATTGCTGGTCGAAGCATAATGGCCCACAGCTACAGAATCATCGGCCCCCGCAGTGGCATAGGCGCCCAATGCTATGCCATCGAGACCAGTCGATTTAGAAGTATCACCGATAGTTATCGAACCGACATTAGTGGAAGTTGCGCTTGGTCCGATGGCAACGGAATGCGCAGCGCTGGCCACAGCTACACGGCCGATAGCGGAACCGTCATCCGTGACGTTGCTCCATGCCCCCAACGCTACCCCTCCTGCTGCCCCCATCCCCGATGTAGTAGATTGAGCTTGATGCCCTATCGCAACCTGCCCAACGTTAGCATCAGTAGATAAAGCTTTAGCGGTATTGCCCATAGCAATGCTTCCGGGACCGGAAACCTGAGCGTTGGTCCCCAAAACAATGCTTCCGGGGCTGGAACCGGCAACAGCCGTAGCGCCGTTACCGCCGATCAATACCGGGTCGGTAGCAAGGCCGCCGATCTGCAATGTCGCAAGCGGAGCAGCCATTCCAACGCCAACCTTTTCCTCTACGATTAAATCGGTCCCTGCCGGAATCACCGTGGACGGATTAAAGTATGTCGGCCCGAGCGCCATTTTTTTCGCGCGTAATTCCAGATATACACCGTAAGGTGCCGGGTAATAAGTGGTCAAGGTGATGGTTTCCTGGGCATGGGCAAAAAAGAATAAACCGGTTAAAAAAAGGGTAAGAAAACCGATCTGCAGGCTAAAACGTTTCATAGTTTTAAACTCCTTCTTGGCTTAATTTATAATGACAATATAGCCGGTTTTTTTCTTTCTGGCAAGAAAAATATCTACAGAAAAATATCTACAGAAAAATATCTACGCGCGCAGGGCTTTGATTTGTTTGATCAGCAAGGGGATGACTTTGAAGAGATCGCCGACTTTTGCCGTAATCTGAATTCAAGCCAATTGTTGATAGCGGCTTAACGCATCCTGCCAGGGTAAAATTTCGACTTCGCCCACCTTTTTAGCCCGTATATCGCTTAAAGAGGCGACAATTAAAGGAATTTTGCCGAAAGAATCGCGAAAACTATTTACAACAAAACCGCGAATATCGCTTTTACCCGATTTACACTCAATACCTAATACCGGCTTGCCGGAACGCGAAACGATTATGTCAACCTCCTGCTCGCGGTTGCGCCAAAAAGAAAACTCATGGGGCTTATCCAGGCAATCCCTCATGCGCATAAGCTCATTTATAAACCATGTTTCAAAAAGGTAGCCCTTTTCTACGGAACTGGGCGAATCATTAACCCGGCCCTGAATAGCTCTTACTACCCCGCAATCAAAAAAATAAAATTTAGGCCGCGTTTTTTTTCTTTCGCTGTAAGCAAACGGCCAGAGAAAAAAACCGATAAGCGTATCTTCCAAAATCTGGAAATACTCTTTTACCGTGCTGGCCGGTACCGCACATTCGCGGGAAATATTAGCAAACTCAATGATCTGGCCGTTACTTTGCGCAGCAACGTTTAAAAAGCGGTTAAATGCTCCCAGATTTCTGGTAACCGCCTCCATCTGGATCTCTTCTTTCAAATAAGCGGAAACATAACTTTTTAAATGTTCCCGCACCAGGGGAATTTGTTTAGCCTGCGACAATAAATAAATTTTAGGCAAAGTGCCGTATTCTAAGGCAATCGGCAAAGAAAACCCTTTGCCGATCTCCTCACAGCTGAGCGGATGAAGTTTTAAACTTATTGCCCGCCCCCCTAACAAATTAGCATGGCCGCGTTTTAATTTACGGGCGCTGGAACCGGAAAGTAAAAATTTATGATTCAGCTTATCAATCCCCATCTGGACATAATTAAGCAATGCCGGTACCTTTTGCACCTCATCGACAATAATACGCGAACCGGGTTTTAAGGCAGA